>JAABUL010001739.1_pt1 | contig 39549 bp, 43 predicted proteins | sample 5559151 | NCBI WGS metagenome assembly JAABUL01 (sample SAMN10711876, study PRJNA513368) | rock metagenome | isolation source: Antarctica rocks | place: Antarctica: Victoria Land, Pudding Butte sud | reverse complement strand
CGTGAAGCCGGGAGTACATTCGACATCAACGTGGACAAGTGCGTGGGACTCCGCGGACGCACGTCTGTAGTCCGAATTGCAAAGAGCACAGGTAGTATCATAATATGAAGCAAAGTTTGTGGGAAGAGCAAGGAGAGCCTGCCTTAACAGAAAACGAAAGTGCGGCCGGAGGTCCCAATTAGGCAGGAGCCTCAATTCGCATTCAAAAAGAATTGATAGCTCGAACTCACCTTAAGCCAGAACATGCAAAAGTAATCATTCAAAGTAATCATTTACAGACCTCGACAAGGGCAAAAAACTTTCAGCATCTCTTTGTTTGCATGTGTCATCCTTAGTGCAGGGGCCATGCTAATCTTCTCTGTATTGTTTCAAATTGACCAAATGCCCGAAGGCATGGACATGACTTTGTATATTGTATACATCCCTTACTTCCAGCGCCGAGCTTCTGCCGAACAAACTGCGGCCGCCGCCTAAGTGCGAGTATCTTCATTCATGTCCTACTCTTACACGACTCCAATATGTGAGGACCAGATTCCGCATTTCGATCAAAATGTGGTGGTCGTGGAAGCGGAAGGCAGAACCTATGCATCAACGCCATTGAGTGCTTCGATGCACGTCGGTTGTTGAAAACCATGCCGAACACGCGAGAGAGTACGCATTGAGAATGAAACAACAGAGATACCTTACATGTCAAGCAGAAGAAAGAGTTCAGATGGCAATTTAGATCTGAGACGTGCGACTGAGAAGAAGCTACCTTAGAGCTCCTGTGGATCGACGAAGTACCCAGGTAGAACTGTGCATCATTACAGTGAGGAACAGACTGTTGGTAACGTAGTCTTATCTTAATTGACGCGGAAAACGAACGGGCGAGAGACTCATCTTCGAGTTCGCCTCGTACACACGCTACGATATGCCATCGGTACCTCAGCTTATTATCAACAGTCCTGTCCAAATCTTGTGTTGTTCCTTCCCTCAGCGGGCAGCCCATCATCGTCCGCCAAGCCATACCGAGTAAAGACCACCTCACCTCTTGAAACACCACACTTAATGTCCCGAAGGTGAGCGTTCTTGCTCGTCAATCACAAAGATGCACTCCAGTCTGGTCCGGGTACAAAATGTCTTCGGGTTCTTCACCTCCGTTGCGTTCACCGTAGCAGCAGTAATCGCGGTCAGCGTACTGTTAAGCCCACAACACCCTTCCGCGAGCCTGGAGCTTCGCAACGTACAAGTGTAAGCACAGCTTCAGCGAAGATCGACGTGATCTGACAGGACACAGCGTGAAAGGGCGCCCACACTACTACAGCACGAAGCGAGAAGAATACGCGCACATCAAGTTCGATCTTGACGCTGGTATGCCTTCCCTTCCACCCACGAGGCCCAAGCTAACACCTACCAGACTTGACCTCCCTCTTCAAGTGGAACACCAAACAAATCTTCCTCTACATCACCGCCTCCTACCCCTCATCCTCACCCTCCACCATCCCCTCCTCCGAAGCCGTCATCTGGGACGCCATCATCCCCTCCGACTTCGCCCGCTCCCACGCAAACACCTACCTCCACCCCACAACCTCCAAAACCAAGCCCTCCAAGAAGTCGAAGCAAAAAGGCAAACCCTACCCTGAAGGCGCCTCGCCCGGCATCGTGCGCCTTAGCAACCAGAAACCCAAATACCAGATCACAGATGTGTCGGGCAAGATCGCAGAGCGCACGAACGCGACGCTGAATCTGCACTGGAATATCCAACCGTGGGTGGGAGCGCTGGTGTGGACGAACACGAAGACGTATGGGAGGTGGGAGGGTTTGAAGGGCGGGGTGAGTGGGTTTGAGTTCCCGGCGCTGAAGGGTAGTGAGACGGTGAAGAAGGAGGAGTTGAGGACTGAGACGGGTGGGGAGAGGAATAGAGGCAGTCCTGCTTGATCGTGGGTAGTGTTAACTCATGCAAGTGTTACAACGACGAGGGCTTCTCATTTGATCAATGTGGGTCCTGTTTGTGCTTACCATCACAGGGTTTGTTCAGGACGCTGGCTTGATGCTTACCAGACGAAGGAGGATCTACTTGGCTTGATTTATGCTGTACCGCGCCTTTCTTTCTTTGCTCTCTTTCTTTCGCATCTAACACCGCACTCGATCCACATTGTGGCAAGCAAAGGATGTCTCGACAGGGTCCACAAATCGATACCTCCGGATGGCTCTAAGACTTGGCCCGGGGACTGGGCGATCTGCCTCCTGCGAGAGTTCATCGCCAAGCGAGACGATGCTGGGGTACGGAGACCTTCATTCCAATTCCGGTGCGACTACCACGTGCATGACGAGCTGGCGCCAAAGAGTGCCGGATGTGACGCAGCATGAGTATGGTAAGACACTTCGGACACATCTCGTGGCACTGCTGACAAGAGATGCTACCTGCAGGTTCAAGAAGTATCTCTTAACCATCGTCACTCCAGAGTAGTGGAGATGGACTCTTTGTACCTTTAGATCAGCTGGATGGAAGCTGGGTCGGATCGTTCATATGACAGCGTGGACTAGGCGTGGTAGGGAAAAGGAACGCACCATTGCATTATGCCTCCGACGAGTGGGTGGTAGAGTGGAGATGCCAGGAGTTTTGGTATGACTGTGTGTTGTCCAAATGCAAGTCCGTCCCTTTCTCAGACACCAAATGGGTCGTCAAACGACTCGCTACCTTTAGAGATTCCCTTACGGTGTCATCGATTTACATGTGACAGCCAAGACAGTGGCCGGATCTGGAAGTAGCGAGGAAAATTGCGGCCCGGATCGATCCCGCTGGTGGCTCGCGATCTAAGCTCTCCTCCGCCAGAAACTTCTGACATGACTTCAGATCAGCGTCTACAGCAGCTTCTCAACGCCGAGACGATGGCGCACCCTGAGTGGAAGAAGCAGAAACTTGAGTTCTCGAACACCTTCACCGTCTTGGTCGGCTCCGAAAAGAAGAACTATGTTCTCCACAAGTGCTTCGTGGTCAAGACATCCGGATTCTTTGCCACCGCCACGAACGGTAATTGGGAGCAGAGCAAAGACCAGATCTCGCTACCGGACTACGATAGTCCCACATTCGAACAGTATCTCCAGTGGCTTTACACCGGCTCTATCGTCACAGCGGACTCCATAGACGGCTGTAGCCAGCTCGACCCCTCGGAGAGCCTCAAGCGAGCGAGTGCCATCTACGAGCAGCTACTGAAGCTTTACTTTCTCGCGCAGTACCTTCTCGATCTGGCATGCAAGAACGCAGTGATGGACAAGATGATAGACGTGCAGATCAAAACGCGTGTCTGGCCGGGAGCGGTGTCAACAATCGACAAGATTTGGTCGACCACGCCAGACAAATGCCCAATGCAGAGACTTGTTGTTCGATACTGGAGCTTATTCCAAAAGGCCGACCAAGCCCGAGGCGATTTCGAAAAACTGCCATCAAGCTTCTCGTCGAGCATCATACAGGAATCCTTGGCCAAACGAGATGGCGCAAAGACGTGGCCACCCTCTCTGAAGTTCCGATGTGACTACCATGAGCACGATGAGATGGCCCCGACGACATCCGACTGCGGAGACGACGTCCCAAAAGTGTAAGTGTTCATCCAACCGGGCGCAGTTGAGGCTCAATTGCTAACATCGTTCTCGCTGATAGCAACAGCACCCCAGCCGTGGCTTCAGCACCAGCTGGCTTTCCTTCGTTCGCTGGGAATCCGCCCCCTCCCTCGACACCTGTTGCGCCTACTGGCTTCAACAACCCTTCACAAACGCGGCGCCTCCGGGGCGCCGAATCGAGGCGGACGTGACGGCCGTGGTGGAAGGGGTGGTCGCGGTGGGCAGGGTAACTTTTGATCAGCATGACAGGTCGCATGAGCACAGGGGAAGTGGTCGTGGCGTCGGAGACGTTGGTAATAGCAGCAGCAGCAGCAGACGTCTGTAAGATGAATTGTCAAGCTACAAGCTATATATGTGACCCAAAAACTCGCGATGTTGGTGCTCCCAGCTGCTTCTCAGCCGTGCTGAATACAGCTAGTGAGGTCAATACGAGTGATCACAAGCTGACATTGAGCTTGCAGCGAGGGGATACTCACCAGGGTCATCCTGCTCGCTCTTCTTTCTGATATCGCGCCCATCATTCATGGTACTGCTCACGGCTGTCTAGAAGCTTTCTTGAGGAGCGAGCCGCAAGCTGCCTGACCAAATCCGTGAATATGTCGGGTTGGAGCGAGTTGGCGAAGTGCGCAATGTCCTTCTCGCGAACACTCATGGCCCACATCGCGGCTATGATACGTCGCATCGATGTCCCTTCCGGAGTGGCACGCCAGACATCCTCGATCTCTTCTACTTCGGGCAGGAGATGTCGGTGTTCCTCATAGACGCGATCCACGACACTGTTCTTGAAACTGAAGTCGAGGAGGTACTGGCCTAGTATGTAAAGCTTTGAGAGCCGGAGCAAGACATTGGGAGGCGTGCAAGAATCGTCATTATCGGTGGTAAAAGCTTTGGTGTAGAGCCACTCGAGGTACACCTTAAAGAGATTAGGCTCCTGGTCCGGTAAGGCGACAGCGTTGGTGTTCACTTCCTCCCATTTCCCACTGATTGCCGCAGCGAAAAAGCCAGACGTCAAGGCGAAGGCCTCATGGACCAGATGTTGGTTCCTCTCCGCCCTACGTAGACGACGAAGGTGTCGCTGAAGTCGTGCATTCGTCGTGTGTTCTCAGTTTGGGACATTTTGCTCGGCTATCTTGATGGTTGCGACATTGGGCATCGGCGGAGATGAAGAGCAGGAGACACAATTCTGGTGTGCGAAGCAGCTCCTTCTCGAAAGGGATACAAGGCTTGGCTTGTCACATGCACGCCAGGGATCATGTGAAAGCAGACTGGTGATACGGGACTGCTTGCTGAATGGGACGACAACAACATTTACTAACCGAGCACCCTTTCGATTCTTATGTTTGGGTCATCCACTCATCACCTCCCTTCGCCTCGCCCTCCTGCTGAACCCCAATCGCACCCTCATCATCCGTCCTCCCTCTCCAAGCCTTCATAAACCTCTCCTTACTCTCAATATCCCCCCGATCCTTTGGTTCCAAGCCCCGATACCTCCTCCAAGTCTCCTCCTCACTAATCGGAAGCGCCGTCCACCCATCCAGCCCCACAAATCCCCACGTAGCCATCTTCAACCACTCCTTATGCATCTTCATGCCACGCCTGAAGCACTCCTTCACCAACAACTCGTCCGGACCAAGGAGAGGCTCGCGTGGCTTGGTGTGCGGTAGAGTGATTGACGGTTGCTGAGGCTGTTGCGCTTGCAACTGGGCTTGCTGAGCAGGAGCCAAGTTGTTCCCGACGATAGAGGGGTGGGATATGGCGACTTGTTTGCTTTTTCCCTTTCCTCCACCTCCCTCCTGGCCAGCAGAACCGTCATCCTTCTTCACCCCAAAAGCGACCCCAGTCCTCTCCATCCCCGCCATCCCCACCTCCCACCACGGAATCCCCATAATACTCATCTTCCTCGTCTCTTCGGGAGTATCTTCCGGATGCCTGTACTCATGCCTGACCCAAAGGCGTAGCACATCAAGATCGGTGATACCTCGGAAACCGTCTTCTGGGTCTGGGCTCCACCCTCTAATCACCCTCCACAAACTTGTCATCTGGCGACCCTGGAGCAGCATCTTGCGCATGTCAACGCCGCAGATAGCCTTCGTATCGTGCTTCTCCGGCCAGAGACGGCGGTTCGAGGCGCCGACTTCTTGTTGTGGGGCGGTGGGATCGGTGAAGAACATATCCACTTTTATCAAGAAATGATTAAAGTTTCTGAGGTTGTCGTTGGAGAAGTATTTCTCATTCCGCACCAGCGCGATCCGGTGCGCGTTCAGTGGGAGATCCATGAGAAACCACATCCTCCTCACCGCCTCCAACGTCCCTGGCGGGCAATAGAGGCCGTAAGTGCGGAGCACAATCAACATATCCTCGCACACCCCCATTCGCCACACTACCATCTGCAACCACCTCAGACTTGGACAATCGCGAAGATCCTGCCACCGTTTCTTGACCTCCGCCTCCTTGCCGTCTAGACGCATCTTCTGCACCCGGCCCGGATCTTTGACGCAGAGACTCTTGTAGCAGCGCCAGGGGTAGATCTTCTCGCTATTCGGCGCCCAGGTGCGAGTAGAGGAGAGGATGTAGGCCGTGTGGTTGCGGTTGAAGAGGTAGTGGAAGGTTTTGCTCGTGGCGTATAGAGTGATGAGAGCGGGGAAGGGGAGGTAGGAAACGAATTTGAGGAGCAACGAGTCGTCCCGCGCGAGGGCGGAGATGAGAGGGAAGGTGCCGTCCGGGTTCCGGGGGACGGGTTTGCGTGTGCCTGGGGTGGTTGGTGTGGCCGGTGTGGTTGCTGCGCGATCGGTGGGGAGGTTTGGCGTGAGCAGCGACAAGTTGGCGAGGGACGGGGTGGTGGCGAGGTTACTTGTTGATGGGATGGCGGAGTGTAGTTGTGCAGCCGCGAAGCTTTTCGTGAGTGGCGTGAAGACTGGTGTGCCGGTATGATCGTAGGTGATGGTGATGTTTGTTTCGATCCGCAATTTCTTCTTCGGTGGCGGCCCGTTGTCGTCTTTCACTTCCTCCATTTCCTCGCTCTCGACAGCCGCCACTTCGTCACTCCCGGTCATCACCTTGTCGCCGTCGCGAATCTCTCGCCCGACTCCTAGCTTTCTCCCGCCAGTGCTCGTCCCCATCCCACTTGCCAACCCGCTCTCCTCCATCGCGCCTTCCACGTCGTTCTCTCCTGTGACTTGGCTGGCGCGCAGCGAACAACTCCGCCTCCTTTTGCTGAACCCTCTCGTCCTGTTCCGCAATCGTGTTGGCGTGCCTCTGCGCGCGCTCGGTCTTCTTGTCTCGCCGCGCCTGCTTCTCAGCCTGCTTCTTCTCCTTCTCCTCTTTGGCGCGCTTCTCTCGTTCTTGGCGTTTGAACTTGCTGCCGAAGCCGCTGGCTACAAGATACGGAGAAGAGTTAGCGGGTCTTGAACTTCGTGCAGAGCTTGCGGTCTCCGTATGGTCACCACTTACTAGGTTTCCACCCCCTCGAAGGCCAATTAGCCTCGTAATGCGAAGCACAATAGAACGAGCAGAGGATCAGGGTGGCGGCGGCGTAGTATCTGCGGCCGATACCCATCACTAGGTCAGATTTGGTGTCAGTGAAGTTTCTCGAATTTGCTCGTTAAGGTATTGACGCGGCGGAGGCGGAGGTGGTTGCGGTGGGCAACTACAATGGTCCAGTCAGTAGGCCAATAGTCCAGTCCAGTGGTCCAATAGGAGTTCGATAAGCCAGCTCCCAAAAGAAGAAAGTTTTCAAGAACAATAGCAACCCCGTGTGTAGAAGTTTCGAGGTTCCAGGCTGAGCTGAGCATGTGAAGGCGTAAACGTTGCACAGCACGTTCGCCTTGCCGAGCCACGAGAGGGTGGAACGTTCGACAGGCTGTGAGTGCATGCGCCTTGTGTGACATGTGCCTGAGGATGAGGTGAGGTTGTTGACAACTTGAAGTCTTGTGAGAGCGGTGATGTCACATCACGAGTTCTGATTGATGCTAGAGAAAGATGATAGTTGAGCAAAGCAACTTACGCCGCGTTGAGCCGCACCAGACATATCTCGGGTATCACAAAAAAAAAACGTCGCCGACCGTGATCGTGCTTACTGAAGGCTCGCTCCAAGGCCTGTTGAAGGGGCCGCCCAAACACACCTGACCGCGGTCTTTTCAAACCGCTTTCACCAGTACGCCAAACACCATCGCTGCAAAACAACCACTCTCTTCAAGTGCGGGCCATCCCATTCACCTCCACGGGGGATTCATCGCCTCCCCAACAAACTCAAAAACTCCTCCCTAGTCTTCGCCCTCTTCCGCATCGCCCCGAGCATACAACTCGTCGTCGTACTCGCCCCGGGCTTCTGCACCCCGCGCATCACCATACACAGGTGACTACTCTCCATCACGACCGCCACGCCCTGCGGCTTCAGCACCTCGCTCAGCGCGAGCGCGACTTGTTTCGTTAGCCGTTCTTGGACTTGCAGGCGGCGGGAGAACATTTCCGCGATGCGGGCGAGTTTGGACAGGCCGATGACGCGGCGGGAGGGGATGTAGCCGATGTGCATCTGAACGACAAAGGAAAGGGGGTTAGTGAGGAGGAAGGTGGATGGGGGAGGGGAAGGGTGCCTACCTTGCCAGTAAACGGGACCAAGTGGTGCTCACAGAGCGAGTAGACCTCGATGTCCTTTACTATCACCAACTCGTCGTGATCTTCGTGGAAGACTGCGCCGTTGACGATATCCCGCAGATTCTCCTCGTAGCCTTTTGTGAACCACATCATCGCTTTTGCATACCGCTCCGGTGTCCCGTGTAAGCCTTCTCGGTCTGGATCTTCGCCAATACACTCCAGTATCGTCCGTACTGCTCCCGACAGCTTTTTGAGTCGCGCTTCTGCGTCCTCCGGGTTCTCGCGTTCGCGCAAGCGGGAGAGAGTGCCGACGGAGGGCCATGAGAGGCCGTCGAAGTCGATGGTGGGGTTCTGGGTCGAAGGTGTGGTAGAGGGTGTAGTGGAGCGGGTTGTGAGGGGCGGTGTCAGGGGTGCCTCGTCCCGAAGATCTCGCGCAGCAATCTTCTCGTCTAAATCTTCGATGTCGCCTTCGGTGACTTCTTCGTATTGTTGGGCGGGGAGGTTTTGTCTAGGTACGGCGGGAGAATTGTGTGAGGACTGTTGCCCATTTGTTGTGTCGTCTAGATGAAGTGACTCAATATCAAGATGTTCTTTCCGCGGGCCGACGGAGCTTTTTATGGCGTTGAAGGTGCTTTCGCGATCCGATCGCTCGTGGTTGGCAGAGGTCGAGGCGTGCAGAGGACTGTGGCCGTTGACGAAGTGTGCGATGGCGGCTTTCGCTCGAGGTGCTGCATGCGGTGTGGGCTCCATGGCTGTGGTAAGTATGGATTAAAGGACGCAGATGTGAGGTAAGAAGTATTCTGCTTGTGAGAATGGGCTAGAGATAGTAGTTGGAATATGCCGCCTCAATGAAGTAGAAGAGCCAGGCCATTGTTTGTCCCGAGCTGTTCATGAACTGTCTATGTCCGTCTCTACTCAAGTGACTCCGACTTCACCCAGAATTGCGGATGATTTTGCTTCATACGAGGTGATGTCGCGAATGGTCCGATCATCCGATGCAATCGAGGCTAAGCCGGAGTTATCCGGCGGGCACAAATACTATTGACCTCGCGGCCACCTCCCACGCCCTTGCAGCATCAACCACGAGCACACTTCATCTCTGGAAAGCGAGAAATGACTATTACATTGTTTGCAGCATCGTAACAAGTCTCTGGCGATCAGGTCGACGGCGCACAGCTCCATAGCGACCTGCCAGCACGGTGTACCTACCGCCACCCGCCATGCTGACATTTCCACTCCTCGCACTCTCGATCCACTGGAGTTATTCTGGAACATACAACAGCTTTCACCTACCCTTCTCCCACTGTGCTAGCTCGGATGCCGGGGGCGTGCGCGCATGACCGGCGTGCGACGATGCGCTGCAGGATTACTGGCAGCGGGTGCAGCATCGTGCTTCTTAGATAGTCCTCGCAGTTTGTGATGCGATATGTGATTTCAAGGCCCTGTGATACGACCGAGTTCCGACTTGGAGAGCCGGCACTTACAACTGGACGACTTGGAGCACTACACCTGGTCGGGACTGGACACTTCTGCTAACGTTTACAGCCACGCTCACACTTGCTCAGCATTTATCGAGCTCCCATGGTTCCATTAGCTACGAGTAAAACCGCGCGCTCAAAGCACACTGTCGTTTCCGTTCTTGAGGACGGGGGCATCATTGAACTAACGCAGATGCTTCCACCTTCTTACTTGACATTTCGCGAAGGCCTGTGGCTGCTTCACCAACGGCGAGAGGGATCGTGCCTGATCGCCCCTCGGAACATAGCTGCATCGCGTCTCTCTTCGGCCACAGAACTTTTCGAGTGAAACGTGTTACGTCTATGGACGCAGAGACCGGTTGGCTTTCGAGGCTGGCAGCGCAGCATGGGCGATGTTCGTTCTCCACGGCGATGCTCCGAGCCTGAGCATGCGCAAGGTCTCGTCCGACATCTCGTGCTCGTCTACTTGTGAGGAGTCTGCGTTCTGGCGGAGTAAGCCATTAACACGACTACTCGGTTTCGTCGTTGTCTTCGTCGAAGGATTGGGGGCAGGACGACAAGAGAGCGATGCCAAGGCTGGATCTCGCGCCGAAGTGGGGTCGGCGTTTTTGCCGCTCGAGACGGCGACCGACATGCACACCTCAACACTTGCATGCACGCAGAAGGGCATCGGTGAGTGTGGTATAGCTAACATTCGTCCGTGATATGCTCCCATTCTTTTCTCCCTTTGTTAGCATTTCTCCCCCGAGTACATGGTTCTGAAGGCGAAGGAAGGTTCAGCTCCAGCAAATCATCCATCCGCGATTTCTCCCTTCTTGGCAGGCCTTGCTTTGCACCTCTGCTTGTGCGCGCCATATGGCCGGGTCACCACCCGCATCCAATAATCAGCGGAGGAGTAGAGAGGAACTTGGACACCGTCGTCGAGGCTTGAGGAGTCCTGAGGCAGCGAGACCGCGCCGTGTCATATCTCCGGACAGCGCCGCCGATCCGAAGCGGGAGCAGTTCAAGGATCACAGCACCTCTCACCCACACTTATCCTCTTCTCACAAGCACACCCGACACCACTCCCCACACCATCACCATCATCGAGGGAGGAGTGGAAGCCGACGACGCTCAAGATCGCCAAGAGACTTCCGTGCTGCGGAAGTTGATAGGGCGGTAGGCAGTCGAAGGGAGCGGAGTGCTGAGCGGACTTCTCATCGTCACCACCGACCGGCCAATTCACCCACCACACACAAACGCCGACAAAGTCGTTCGCCGTCGCCGTCAGCCGAAGACAGCAAACACCACAAGCGGGGACGAAGCATCACGCCGACCTCATCAAAGCACCACCGCCGTGAAAGCAGAGACAAGCGAGCCAGGTCACCTCGGCCTGCCTTGACCGACGACACTGTGGCTGCAAGACGCCCACCTTCCGATTACCCATCAGGTCGCCGGCGATCCCGATCTCGAGACTCGCGCTACCAAAGTGACGCAGTGAGGGAACGAGGACCGTCTGAAGGCGACCGAAGAAGAACAGGTGAGAGCTACGACAGATACCCGCGCCGGCCATCACCTGAAAGAGGCTCAAGACGTGCCAACCCGCGCTCACCGCCACCTCCACGCGGCGACCCAGGTGTACGGGCAAGAGACTCTAGAGGTACACTTGAGGCAAGGGAAAGCAAGGAGTCTCGCCGCGGAGGACGTTCGCCAGAGTCGCGGCAAAGACCATACACGGACACTCGTCGGCCGCTGTCCCGATCACCACGTGGTCGCGAAAGCAGGTGCGATAGTCCTGAGCGGAGGTCGAAAGCTCCTGCCGCTGCATCACGCCACATCAGCCGAGACTCGAAGCGAAAGCGGTCTCCGAGTCGAGAGAGTCAGCGCTCGCGCAAAGGCGGCCGAGAAACCGACGCAGAGATGTACGGTCGTGGCCCATATGATCCTCGCAGCGCTGGATATCCTCCGCATCACGCCCAACACGGTCATCAATCCTACCCACCCTCACATCATGGGTCGCACGCAGGGTCGCCAGCACACGGTTATCCGCCTCAGCAGTCGCCTTATCCACATCCACACGGCGCGACTCAGCCACCTGTAGCGTACTACCAACCTCAGCCGGCAAAGCAGTACGGCGGATCACCCAATCATCCAACCTACCCTTCCGCTCGAGACTCACTAGCGCGACCAGCTGCCCAGCGTGGTGGACCAGCACAGAGAGGTGGAAGAGGACACTTCGCAAATCTCTCCTGGACACCTGGCGATGGCACAAAAGGTGGCAACTTGGTCACACCTGCCGACAAGGAGAAAAGCGAGTCGAAATCGCAACCACCACCTCCACCACCACCCGAAGAACCAGAAGACGACGATGATAACCCATTTCGTCCGCCTGCGGATTTGCGTGCCGAGGATGAGAGTGCGAGGAAGAAGCGCAAGATCGAGTCTGAGAAGACAACATCAGCGCTTGGTGGTGCCGCCGCTGGAGCAGAGAGCAAAGACGGAGTTGCAGGCGCAAAGAGCAAGATCTCCTTTTCCATTAAAGGCCGCGCGAACGCAGTCGCCGCGGAGAAAGCAGCCGCAGCAAGCGTGCCCGCGAAACCGCAGCAGACCGCGCCCGAACCTCATCCTGCGACCACGGCTGCGAAGAAAGCTCCAGTACCCGTCTCGCCGCTTGTGCAGACCGCGATAGCGAAGAGTGCGAATTATGTCGGTAATACTCGCGTAGGAGATGTGGTGAAGAAGACTGCGTCACCTTCGGTGCGGAAGGAGAAAGTGCGGAAGAAGCGTCTGAAGGCTCGGCCAGAGCTGAGCGATGATTTTGCTGCGAGCGAGAGTGTGTACTTCCGCAAGACGGGTAATGAGAGCGTAGTTGGCAGCGGGACGTACGGGAAGGTATACAAGGGTGTGCATGTTTACACGGGCAGGATGGTGGCGCTGAAGAAGATTCGAATGGAGGGTGAGAGAGATGGGGTGAGCATATCGTCTGAACGTTCGAAGAAGCGCTGTTTGCTGACCATCATCACAGTTCCCTGTTACAGCCATCCGCGAGATCAAGCTCCTCCAGTCGCTCGACAATGCCAATATTGTCGCCCTCCAAGAAGTCATGGTCGAACGCAACGACTGCTTCATGGTTTTCGAGTACCTCTCCCACGACCTCACCGGCATCCTCAATCATCCCACCTTCTCCTTGTCCGCTGCCCACAAGAAACACCTCGCCCGTCAACTATTCGAAGGCCTCGATTACCTCCACCACCGCGGCGTCCTACACCGCGACATCAAAGCTGCCAACATCCTCGTTTCCAACACCGGCGAGCTGAAGTTAGCAGACTTCGGCCTCGCACGCTTCTATCAAAAGAACGGCAAGCAAGACTACACGAACCGCGTCATCACCATCTGGTACCGCAGCCCAGAACTCCTGCTCGGCGAGACACAGTATGGACCTGCAGTCGACATCTGGTCCGCCGCCTGCGTGCTCGTCGAGATCTTCACCCGCCACGCCATCTTCCCCGGCGACGGCGGCGAGATCAACCAACTCGACAAAATCTACGCCGTTCTCGGCACGCCCTCCCGCAGCGAATGGCCCGGCATCGCAGAACTCCAGTGGTACGAACTCCTGCGCCCCGCACAACGGATCGCCTCCTCCTTCACACAAAAATACTCCGACCGCGTCTCCCCGGAGGCTTTCGAGCTGCTTCAAGCAATGTTCCTCTTCGACCCCACCCTCCGCCCCACCGCGAGCGACGTCCTCGAGCACCCGTACTTCGCCACCGAGGAGCCGAAGGAGCAAAGGGTGTGGGAGCTTGAAGGGCTGGAGGGCGAGTGGCATGAATTCGAGAGTAAGGCGTTGAGGAAGGAGAAGGAGAGGGGGGAGCGGGAGGCGAGGAAGCGGGAGAAGGAGGTGGAGAAGCGCAAGGGGGAGGAGTTGTTGCCGGATGGGAATTTGAAGAAGGTTAGGGTTGAGAGGGCTGAGGCTGCTTAGGAGGAGGCGGTCACTCGAGCTGGTGGGATTTGGCGGTGGGTTGGAAGGGTTGGTGGTGGGGGGGGTATAGATATGCATACGATTACGCCGACGGTGTGTGAGATAGGGGTATGATGGTGATGTGTGGCGATTGCATTACTGCCGCAAGACCACAATTCTATTCCACGATCTCAACCGCCATCATCTCCCGCATCGATCCATCGACAAGAGACGACTGTCCGTTCCCTCAAGCATTCTCAATTTGCCACTCAACCAGAGATGGCTGTGAAGGGCGTTGTCAGTCTGTCGCCCTCGACCAGCCGCATGTTCTCCGCCATCGCATCCATGAATCACACCCTGTCGCAAGCGATCTATCGACCGCGGCCATAGCCTTGGTGAACATTGGCGTCATTGCCATTGCAGCCTGTCAATCTTAGTTAGCGCCACACGTCGACAGCGGTCCGCGGGCTACTTACAGTAGGGGTCCGCGGAATCGCAGGAACTCTGGATCTTGTTGCCAACAGGACACTGGAAGCTTGAAGGACGGGCCTAACAGGGTTAGCTAAGATAGCGACGTTCTCTCTCCCTGCTTCACTCACGTCAAGCCCTCCGGCCCGACAGGAACCAACCTCGTAGGAGAACCTATATACCTGTATACAGAAAGGGGAATAGGTCAGCTTGTGCCTGATACAATGGAGGATCAGTTTACCAACATATCTTGGATCTCCCATGAGGATCACGGCCTTCACGGCCGCCTGTGCTGCGCTGATAAGTGGGACAGCAGTGGAAGAGATGCCTGCGCCGGAATCGCCACCTCCGCACACTACGTTGTCGAAAACTTGACCGCCCTGCATACTTTTAGTGATAGCCCAACTGCGTTTGCCGGTGCCTGTGTCTTACCTGAGAGTATCCGACCAGCACGATCTGTGTGTTCGGGCATTTGGCCACATAAGCGTTGATCACCGAAGCAGCAGTTGAGGTCCCTTGGTTGGCCGAGTTCGCATAACTGGTCCCTCCGCAGCTGCTTTGCCCGCCACACGCTGGGTAGTTCAGCGCCTCCGCGGTCGACCCAGAGTACGCCTGGAGCACAAGATTGACGACCGTCGATAAAGACCCGTAGCCCGCCGGGGCGGTCGTCTCACGGGCGCCGGAGACGTGCACGTTTGGGTACTACATATTAGGAGTTAGCACGCAACATGCCCAACGGGATTCTGCACTGCACGTACGCTCTGGGCCATGGCTATGCCTGCAAGAGCAGGCAGAGCGAGGACATATTGGATGTACATGTTGCTTAACACAAGTCAAACAAATGCTTCGAGGTTGAGTTTTGAGTGATCGCAGGAGAAATCATCCTACGTGCGGGTTTTCCATCCTTCTGACAACGAACCAGCATCCGGTCATGCGAGGAGCCTGATGACCTCCAAAGTAGATGAGCAGGCTAAAGGCTGGCTCATCATACGCGATGCTTGTAGCAACGTTGTGTGCAACGCGCAAGTGTGATGTCTGCTATACAACGTGCAGCGACAACCGTGTGTGCACATGTGGCAACAGAATCACGAGGGCCAGCGTGAAGCCTTAGAGCACTATGGCTAAATCAGGACCTGGTTGCTGGGTAAGTATGACAATCTAGACCTGCCTTTCGTTGTGGTACATTGGTTTTGGATAGATGAAAGGCCTACTCACCCACAAGTTACGATTTCGGTAAGCTATCCCGACAGGACCGATATCTTCTGTCCATCATTATGTCCGGGAGAGTAGCCTGGCGGGTTGCGCGACGAGGAATGTAGGAAAGTACGACTGCACAATCTAGCCAAAGTTATCAATCTTGTTATTCACTTGCTCTGCACGTGACAGAGGCAACGTCCGATCCGCGCCTTGGCACTAAATTAAGTAAGCTTTCTGCAGGGATGCTTGGTCACTTCGCAAGAAGCAACTTCTGCATGTACTCATCAACATTGCTTCTATTTCTCATCGACATCAGACGCCATGCTAATACATATCTAGTGAAGTGGCCGCGCGATAAGTGCTAGGACCGCTACTGGTGCGAGGCGCGGATGAGATTGAAGTCTGATCAGAAGCCAAAGGCATCTCTGACGCATGCTCCGTATTCTTGTCCAATCACTGCAACAATCCTTTCCGCCGCGAAGTGTCGGGCTCTAGAGATGCTGGATCTTCGTTAGTAACAATGTCTGACCGTACATGGAAGACTCAACTACCTGCGATATGCGGAGTGAACCTCGGGGCCGAGCCCCCAAAACGAATACCAGTCAGCCTTTGGGGAGACTTGGAATGGCTTCCGAAAGATCGGTATGCCTACGCCTGGTGGCTTCTGTCCCAGGAACGACTCGCTCAAAGATTGGCAGTTTGGGAATGCAAGCGCTCGCTCATACTCACCGTCCCTTGAACCATCGCGCCATGCGATATGGCCAGGCTCCGTACGGCCAGCAGACGCCCGACACAGCGATAGTGAGATCCAACGACTCGCGTCATCCTCGCACGGTATGTGTAAGTACCCACGTCAGCAAAGCTTGCTTGAGCTTGCGCAGTTCAAGCACTTCCTCAGCGTAGAGAGCATGTGGCTCGAACGGCCTCTGGAAGATGACTGTGCAGTTGAGCGTAGCTTCCTGTTGCTAGAGCGTCACGACTACGAACTACTGATTGCTACATCAGCTACTGTCCACCGCTGGGACGTCCACGGCATGCAATCTCGGCAAACAGCCGCTGTGCGAGGACAGGGCAAGGCTTATACTTATCGCTGGAAGGGAAAGCGCGGACGTGGATAGGTCGCTCGTAACAGGCAGCGGTGCAACGATGCGATGATGGAGGACATGCGGACGTGCCGCGATCGTTGAGCCTCTTCCGCTGGCGAATGGTCCAGGTATTGTGGGGTGGAGGGGAGAAGGCAGTGGGGAGAAGGGAGCCCTTGCCGTCTTGCTCGTGGATGCTTTTACCTCGACGACTTATATATAGGTATACTATATCGCTTAGTAGAATCCAGTACATCAAACCTCACGCAGCAGCGATAGTAAGCGCCTGCCTGATCCCCATCCTCCGTCCTATCTTGAGGAGCCCTTCAGTCGCCCTACCCTTTTGCGTGCGACTGGTGTGACCGGACATTTTGATCATGCGCAGATACCAGATGGCGGGACCACCCATATGTGCTTGTCGAGACCGCCATTTCCACCCGACATCTGTTGCGCCTTGCACTGGGGCGCCGGAGCTATCCACCTCTCCGAACAGGAAAGGCATGGTGTTTAGGATCTGGTCGGCGGTGGTGACGACGATGTCCACACAGCGCGTTCGCTCGGTGTCGGATAATAAGGCCGGGCTACTGCTCTCGAGGAAGGAGGTTCGGTATCTGCACTCGAAGTGCAGCAGGGTTTCGTGAAGCACGATGACCACACCGTGGAGCATGCTCCGGAGACGGAGAGAGTTACGGTCGTGGACGCATCCCGAGTCCAGACGGGAGTGTTGTGCGCCGCCTGGCAGCATGTCCGGATAGCGTTTTAAGCGCTGTTGCCCTTTCAATTCATCGCGGGGCCAGTCCAGCGCCGACTTCTGTAGGCACAAGGCCCTATCTCGCAAGGCAGACGCTTGAGTATAGACATTCGTTTGCTCGTCTGTAGTCACGGACGAGGGATCCATGCAGAACGACCGCATCTGCGCGCAAACATCTGCCACTTGTGCGCGGAAGGAGGAAGTGAGAGCGCCAGAGCTAGGGCCTTCGGCGCTTGCTTTCCCGACCTGTTCAAGCAGCGGTTGCCAATCGTCCAGAGGAAATTTCTTACCGGCCATCAGGGCATACATCATCTGCGTATCCAAGAGTTCTCAGTCCGAGTCGTTGTGAAGCACCGTTTTGGCGCAGACAATACACAGATGACTCACTGCTGACCCGTGGACCAGGTAGAACACACGACACTCCCTCCGTGTTCTGAGCTGATCGGTGCCTCGCAAATGTAACAACATCACCAAGCCTTGTATATGCGATGTCCACGCAGGCTCGTCCTCGACAACGTGCTTCAGCTCTCCGGTAATCACCTATATCGTGTTAATTTATCTTGTGTCGTCACTCCTCGCTATCCACACCCGCTGACCTCGTAGAGCTGCATCAACCAGATCGAGAGGATAGTGCCATCAGCCAGTCGTTCGACGGGGTCGTTCAAAGCTTCGTTGATGGTAGTCAGTGCATCACCATAGTATCTCCGCGCCGAGCATTTCACTTCGAAGGCACTGCCGCCCTGGTTGTACAAGTGCGTGAGCGCGATCGCACGCACAGTCTGCTGCAGGCAGGATCCTGGTTTGGCCTTTGAGTACATGGCGGGCAGATAGTCGAGGTATCCCGGTGTGCTCCCATCTGGTGTGGCGACGACATGGTCGGCGAGGAACAGGCTCAGCGATTGGTCTATTGATGGTATGGAAGGGCCTGGAGTAGGAACGCATGCCACTCGCGAGGATCTCGTAGCCCTGGTAATCGTCTTGCGCGTTTCGTCCTTGAACTTGACGTTGGTCTTTAGGGGATAACCCTCGCACGCAAGGCCGAGGCGCTGGCATCTTGTACAAAACGGCCGGACTTCATCGCACTAGGTGGAGTCAGGATGGAGTATTTGCAAGGGGCAATCATCAACGCCGTACCTTCACTCGGGCTCGACGACAGGAGAAGCAGCCACTGCTTGGCTTGCCGGTATTCACCATTTCCGCAGACCCTCAACAGGTGCGGAGCTAACTGGAGACTCAACATCTCAAAAACGCCAGACGAGCGGATGGAGTAGTTGATGCGGCGAGGCGGGAGCTGGAGGCTGAAGGGCTGATGGATACAAGTATCCATGTAGGGCGCCGTCGCATGGGATCCCGAAATAGGCTAGACCGCCGTACACGTGACCGAGCTGATATGATCGGGTGGACAGCAACGGTGGAGTGACTCAAAGGTTATAGTATATTCTTTTAAGGAGTACAACGATACACTATTCGTCCAGATCGGCCTTGTTTCCGTCGAGTTTGTGAGGTCGAAGGAGTGTTGGACATGTCTTTCTTGACAGTACCCCAAGAAGTACAAGCTTCAACTGCGCTCTGAACCCCCATGCACTTTAAACAGGAACACCACCAACTCCTCACCCAAGCGGCCATTGAAACGACAATCAACGCATGACTGCAACTACAGTCTCCATCCGTCTCTGACGTAAAACGACGATCGCCTCACGCCTTAATAGCATCCACCTTCGTAACAACCGGATAGACGTACGACCCATCCGAAAGCGCAGGCGTAGGCGCATACAATCGGACTAGGCGAAGATGACATTAGCCACCAAGTTACAAGACAGCTCCACCGAACCAGGTGGACTTACGTTGAACAGTGAATGATCCTCCTCCGCGAGGCGCAGGAAGCCAGCTAAATGCATCGCAGCGGTTAGCAAACCATCTCCTCGCTTGCGTCGAGAAAACTCACTTTGCCGTCCAATTCCCCGGCGGCGGGACACCAGCATCCTGCACCAGCACCTGAAACGCCCCGTCTGTCGTTCCATTGCCGCCATTGTAAACCAAGCCTCCACTGGAGAAAGTGATGTTGCTCCGGTCCCCGACTGCGTACGTGTTCTCCGCATTGGCGACCAGGTATCCAGCGTCGTTGTACATGGTCAGACTCCAAAACCCATCCTCCGCGACCGGCGGGCGGCCGGAGAAGGTGAATAGGTACGCTTTGCTGTCCGTCAGACTCGTCTTCTTTCGTCCGAGGGTGGGGTATAGGGCGTTGGCGGGCGTGACTTGGAGGTAGAGTTGCTCGGCGACTACGGCGCGCGCGACGATGGCGGTCCCGGATGAGAAGGAGCCGGAGTAGGTGCTGCTGTAGACGGACCAGCCGTTGCCCAGGGAGGGGAAGCTGGAGGGGGAGTTTGTGAAGGCTGTTACTGCAGCTTCTGCGAGGGCGGAGGCGTGGGTGAGATTCACGCAATTTGGTTGATGGTAGGAGCCGGAGCGGATGCCGGCGAGGGCGAGGATGGCGGGGACGGCGTGCTGGAAGCGTGCTGTCTCGGGCGCAGCGCGAGATTGGAGACGCGCGGTCATTTCGAGGGTTGAGAGGGCTGTTGAGTTGGACAAGTTTGCAAAGTCGGCTGGCGTCAAAGGCGGATAAGAGGGCTTGTGGGGATTGACGGGGACGAGGTCGCACTTCGAGAGATAGGATGCTACTTTGGTGACATCGGTGCTGTTGTTTTTCACCTCGACGCGGACGAGTAGAGTTCCAATCGGGGTGGGGCTGGTAATGCAGCCTTTGTAGCTGTCGCAGTGCGCGTCGGTGGCTCGCAGGAGGTATTCGCCGGGTGTGCTTGCGGAAACGCTACCGAGGGTGGCGAAGAGGTCTCCGTAGCTGCGCGAATATGTCAGCATTCAGGCGCTTTGTTCTTTCGAGTGCTGAACTGACGGGTCATAGAATGCGAAGAGGTAGAACCTGTCTTCCTCCATAGGAGGCACAGTCACGACCAGATCTGTCGCCGAAAGGTCGAAGACACCGGTGGAATATATCGTATCGACGTTGGGACGAACGACAACGTGGACACTGGCATTTGCCGCGGTATCGTGGCTTGCGAGGACATTGGTACCATCGAGTTCCAAGATGCCGCTGGTACTCGCCAGCTGGCGAAAACCTACCAGCGGCGTGCCGTAGAGCAGCGAGAATGCTGTCGCGCCAACTTCGTCGATCGGGAGGTTCAGGCTCTGGAGTAAGGCATTGCTGGAGTCGGGTAGTGGAGCAGCTTGGACAAAGGCAGCAAGGCCCGCAAGGAGGATAGGATGAACAAGCATGTTGCGAGTTGGGCAGTCACGAGGTAATGGGGGTGGTGAGAAACGGTGGTGATGTGTTTTCAAGCTCAACATAGGGAGAGAACTCGAATACTTATAGAGTAGGGAATCTGAAGAAGTTCTTTCGGAGAGGGTTAGAGTGTCGCTCACGTAGGAAAGCAAAGCCACGTCTAACAAAGGCAACGTCCACGAGCTGAGCAGGTATTTGGAGGTTCCTCGTTGCGGTTGTGTTCAACGGCCGCATGGTTTTCCTGCTTCGAGCCTTCAAGCGGGCTGCCATGACAGTCGTGTGTATATAAATCCGCAGGGAGATGGGCTCCAGCAATGAATCTGACGCGGCGGGGGTAGAACTATCGTCGCGTCCCATCGCATCGCAGGCTCGATGAAGACAGCTGATGCGACCAATTTCCCGGGTGAGGCCAATCTCGTGCATCACTGCCTTGCGGAGGTGTTTGCTATGGCAAGAGGTGAGGATGCATATACCAATACTCCGACCACTTGTCTAAGATCTTGTCGTAGGCTCACACATAATAATAAGAGAGGGAATATGTAACTCAGTAAAGGGAAGTTGAAAGTCGAGGTGGGACCAACCCGGCCAAGCCACCGCCACCGCTGGTAAAAGTTGCGACCCTCAGAGAGAGCTTGGGCAAGCAGGCTCCACCCACACCGACGGCATATCATTGAACGAGCCACACGGCAGCATGGATGCTAGGTTTGCGCAATAGACCTTTCTTGCGAGCCCGTCCATCCCTTCTCGACCTCATCCATCACCGCGACATCGAGCAGAGATCACAGTTCCGACTCGGTGGGCCTGATCGTACGCACTCCTACAACAAGGCAGAAGAAGCTGCAGAAGAAGCAGTCGAGCTAGCATTGCCCGAGAGTCCTGAGTTGGTCAAGACTACGAGTCCTGGGACAGTACTGCCTACCATTGAGCTTGACGACCAACCCCAACATCTTTCAGAGCAGCCTAAACACCACCATCAACAAACCTCCAAAAGAACCACCAAGATGGGCTCCAAGGCCAACGACGACGAAATGACCGGCGGCAGCGTCTTCTCCATCTCCGGCCCCGTCATCATCGCCGAACACATGATCGGCTGCGCCATGTACGAGCTCTGCAAAGTCGGCCACCAAAACCTCGTCGGCGAGGTCATCCGCATCGACGCCGACAAAGCCACCATCCAAGTCTACGAGGAGACCGCTGGTGTCACCGTCGGAGACCCTGTCACCCGCACCGGGAAACCTTTGTCAGTCGAGCTCGGCCCAGGACTGATGGAGACGATCTACGACGGCATACAGCGGCCATTGAAAGACATCAGCGACAAGAGCCGCTCGATCTACATCCCGCGAGGTGTGGACGTGCCCGCATTGGGCAGGGAGAAGAAATGGGATTTCACTCCCTCGGAGAAGTTCAAAGAAGGCGACCACATCACCGGCGGCGACAGCTTCGGCTCCGTCTACGAGAATAGTTTGGTCACCGAGCACAAGATCCTGCTCCCGCCGCGTGCGAGGGGTACGATCACCCGCATGCCGAAGAAAGGCTCCTACACCGTCGACGAGAAGATTCTGGAGGTGGAGTTTGACGGCCAGAAGACAGAGTACAGCATGATGCACCCCTGGCCCGTGCGTGTGCCGCGGCCAGTGGCGGACAAGGAGAGCTCGAACGAGCCGTTTATTGTTGGGCAGCGGGTGCTGGACTCGCTGTTTCCCGGTGTGCAGGGCGGGACGGTGTGTATCCCTGGTGCGTTTGGGTGTGGCAAGACGGTTATTAGTCAGAGTGTGAGCAAGTTCTCCAACTCGGACATCATCGTTTACGTCGGGTGTGGAGAGCGAGGCAACGAGATGGCTGAGGTGTTGATGGATTTCCCGGAGGTGAGCAGCAACCACCCCAAACCAACCCTTCCGCACCTCTTCCTTTCCATGCTGACAGTAGTGATGATGCGCAGCTCACAATCGACGTCGACGGCCGCAAAGAAGCCATCATGAAGCGCACCTGCCTCATCGCCAACACCTCCAACATGCCCGTCGCCGCCCGCGAGGCCTCCATCTACACCGGCATCACCGTCGCCGAGTACTTCCGCGATCAGGGCAAAGACGTCGCCATGATGGCCGACTCCACCTCTCGGTGGGCCGAAGCGCTTCGAGAAATTTCCGGCCGTTTGGGCGAGATGCCGGCAGACCAAGGTTTTCCAGCTTACCTCGGAGCGAAACTGGCGTCTTTCTATGAGCGCGCGGGGAAGGTGGTGTGTTTGGGGTCGCCCGACAGGAAGGGGAGTGTGAGTATTGTAGGCGCAGTGAGCCCGCCGGGAGGAGATTTCTCCGACCCCGTCACGTCATCAACCCTCGGAATCGTCCAAGTCTTCTGGGGCTTAGACAAAAAGCTCGCACAACGCAAGCATTTCCCCTCCATCAACACCTCGGCCTCGTACTCCAAGTACACGACCATCCTGGAGACGTACTACCAGAAGGAGAACCCGCAGTTCCCCCGCCTCCGCGACAGGATCAAGGAGCTGTTGTCCAACTCTGAGGAACTGGATCAGGTGGTGCAGTTGGTGGGGAAGAGTGCGCTGGGCGATGGGGATAAGATTACGTTGGATGTGGCTACGCTGATCAAGGAGGATTTCTTGCAGCAGAATGGGTATAGTGATTATGATCAGTTTTGTCCGTTGTGGAAGACGTTCTGGATGATGAAGTTGATGATGGGGTTTCATGATGAGGCGCAGAGGGTTATTGGGCAGGGGCAGAATTGGGCGAAGGTGAGTTTGTGATGGAAGGGAGCCGAGCTGAGTACAGCGAGGCTACATGTCTCTCTTCATCTGTTATCTTTGAGGTTGAGCGTTGGCTGACACGTATACTGTAGGTCCGCGAGAACACCTCGGAGATCCAGAGCGGGTTAAGGAGCATGAAGTTCGAGGTGCCGACGGAGGGGGAGGAGAAGATCACGAAGAAGTACGAGGAGCTGGAGAAGAAGATGCAGGAGCAGTTTGCGAGTGTTGCTGATGAGTAGTGGGGAGTGACGACGAGGGAGGGGTGGGTTGTGGAAGGGGAGGAGTGTCATGAGGGGGGGTTGTATATAGGAGTTAGGGGGTATGAGTACGGATAGACTGTCAACACGTTCTCGACGAAAGTCGCTGTTCTATCGCTATGTAAGCAAACTTGCGTAGCAGGATTGTTAACATAGTCATTCTCTGCTGGGTTTTCCCAATCAGGACGATTGTGGTATTCGTCTGCCTTCGTCTATTGAGTATGCATACGGTCGCATTAAAGATATGTCGTGTCGAGCGGTACTGCGCCACTCCAGGCGCCACAATTCAGATCGTCGTTTCCCTGGCTCTTGGCAGAAACATGAACGCATGTGGTCGCGGGTGAGAAGGGTTGAAGGCGCCAGAATTAATCGTTGTTCTTCTTATACCACCAGCCTCTGCTATTACGACTCCCACGAACTCGTTGCTCAGTTGACCAGCCCTTTTTGACTTGGCAGAATATTCTTGGACCAGCCACGTGGAAACACTGCGATAGGAAGAGAGAAGGAAACAGGGACAACAGATAGCACGACAACACCACCAGGACTGGCGCAAAGATGGCGCAGACGAATCCGAATGCGTAAGATATCCACACTAAAGGGACGAGGGTAGAGGAGAGGGCGGGGATATGTGCTGATGTTGTGAGGTGGGCAGGATCAATGTCAATGACCCCGGGTTGATCACGCTGGTCAATAAGCTGCAGGATGTCTTTACTACTGTTGGGGTATGTACACTTGCCACCTCATAAAGAAGAGAGAGGAACGGGGTATTGGGAGGGGAGGGGTGGGAGAGGGAGAGAAGATTGCAGCAAGGGTGTTCGCTAACAGCGACTGGCGCAGGTGCAAAACCCCATCGACTTACCACAGATTGTCGTAGTAGGATCGCAGTCGAGCGGGAAGAGTTCGGTGTTGGAGAACATTGTTGGGAGAGACTTGTAAGGCATTGCATACTTCCTTTGCACACCACCCGCGGAAGAGGAAGGAGGACTTAGTGGGGAGCACAAGCTGATGTTGAATCACAGTCTACCACGAGGAACAGGCATCGTCACACGAAGACCGCTCGTCCTCCAACTAATCAACCGCGCCGGCTCCCCCAAAACACAAGCCAACGGCATCCCCGACGCCGACACCAAAGTTGAGACCACCGACTCCGCCAGCAACCTCGACGAATGGGGCGAGTTCCTGCACATCCCTGGCCAGAAATTCCACGACTTCAACAAGATCCGGGAAGAGATCGTGAAAGAGACGGAGTCGAAGACTGGCAAGAATGCAGGCATCTCACCCGCGCCGATCAACTTGCGGATATACAGCCCGAATGTGCTGACCCTGACGCTGGTGGATCTGCCTGGTTTGACGAAGGTGCCGGTGGGTGATCAGCCGAGGGATATTGAGAAGCAGATCAAGGATATGGTGTTGAAGCAGATCTCGAAATCGAATGCGATCATACTGGCGGTGACGGCGGCGAATACCGATCTGGCGAACTCGGATGGGTTGAAGTTGGCTAGGGAGGTTGATCCTGAAGGCCAGCGGACGATCGGTGTGCTCACCAAAGTCGATCTCATGGACGAAGGAACAGACGTCGTGGACATCCTGGCCGGCCGCATCATCCCCTTACGACTCGGCTATGTCCCAGTAGTCAACAGAGGCCAACGCGACATCGAGCAGAAAAAAGCCATCTCCTCCGCCCTAGAAAACGAACGCAACTTCTTCGAGAACCACAAGGCCTATCGCAACAAAGCCTCCTACTGCGGCACGCCCTACCTCGCCCGCAAGCTCAACCTCATCCTCATGATGCACATCAAGCAGACCCTCCCCGACATCAAAGCCCGCATCGCCGGCTCCCTGCAGAAATACAAGGACGAGCTGCTCTCGCTCGGCGACAGCATTCTAGGCAACAGCGGCAACATCATCCTCAACATCATCACCGAGTTCGCAAAGGAGTACCGCATGGTGCTCGAAGGCCACAACGCCGAGCTCTCCTCCATGGAACTCAGCGGTGGCGCACGCATCTCCTTCGTCTACCACGAACTCTACTCCAACGGCGTCAAAGCCGTCGACCCCTTCGACCTCGTCAAAGACGGCGAAATCCGCACGATCCTCTACAACTCCTCCGGCCCCTCCCCCGCCCTCTTCGTCGGCACCACAGCCTTCGAAGTCATCGTCAAAGACCAGATCAAGCGCCTCGAAGAACCTTCCCTCAAATGCGTGAGCCTCGTTTACGACGAACTCGTCCGCATCTTAGGCCAACTCCTCAATAAACCCCTCTTCCGCCGTTACCCGCAAATGAAAGAGAAACTCCACGCGGTCGTCATAGCCTTCTACAAGAAATCCATGGACCCGACCAACAAACTCGTCCGCGACCTCGTCGCAATGGAAGCCTGCTACGTCAATACCGGCCACCCCGACTTCCTGAACGGCCACCGCGCGATGGCGATCGTGAATGAGAAGCACAACGCCGCGAAGCCTGTCCAAGTGGATCCGAAAACCGGGAAGCCTCTCACCGGTGCAGCGGCTGCGGCAGCGGCACCGAGGAGCAATTCTCCGAGTTTGGATTTGAATGGCGAGCAGGGGGGTTTCTTTGGGAGTTTCTTCGCGAGCAAGAATAAGAAGAAGATGGCTGCGATGGAGGCGCCGCCGCCGACGTTGAAAGCGTCAGGGGTGTTGAGTGAGAAGGAGAGTCAGGAGGTGGAGGTGATTAAGTTGTTGATTACGAGTTACTATAATATTGTCAGGAGGACGATGATTGATATGGTGCCTAAGGCTATTATGCTTAATCTTGTGGAGTAAGTGCGAGTTTGCGAGGTCTGCTCAGGGGAGGGAGCGCCGAGCAGAGTACCATTGGGAAGAGAAGCGATTGCTGACGGTGACGACAGACACACGAAGCAGGACATGCAGGCCGAGCTGCTCGAGCAGATGTACCAGTCCACCGAACTCGACGAGCTGCTCAAGGAGAGCGAGTACACGGTCCGGCGGCGGAAGGAGTGTCAGCAGATGGTCGAGAGCCTGGGGCGGGCGCAGGAGATTGTTGGGCAGGTGCAGTGAGGGCGCCGTGAGGTGGCTTGAGGTGGCTTGAGGTGGCTTGAGGTGGCTTGAGGTGCAGTAAGGTGGACTTCTGCGGTGATGAGTTTTTGGAAGACGGGTATAGAGCTGCGGCGAGGGATGCGACGTGGGGTTCCTATGCATGGCATGGCGTTCTATGTGCGCGCAGAATGGAATGGTATGGCATACTCCTGGTGCTGTAGCGTGGGGGTATCGATAAGTTATGAACTTCTTTTCGAGCTTGACTTTTTGAACCACATGTTACCACGATGTTGATTCAGCTGATAACTTTAGTGCCGTATCGTGTGACCTTACAACAGGCGCACGGAGACGGATAAGATAACACAGCGCAGTGCCTCTTGAACTTGCTACCTTTCATGCTGCTTACACAGCCGCTACAACCTTGAAGAGCCTGATGACAACCTGACTGGTTCTATAACTCTGTTAAGCCTTTCCGGGTCGTTCATGACCTTCAGTTCACTCGGACGACAGGAGCATTGGGTGAATCTCGATCGTGGCTTCCAGTCGAATTACTCATTCACCTTCAGCAAGCGCAACAATGGCTACCCGGACAACTGAAGCGCGGAAGTGTTCTCCGAGATAGCATCAAGCACCCTGCGGCGCCCTCGGACCTTTTACCACTCGCCCTAAGGTTCGAGACGCTTGTTCACCCTTCCACCCTTCTGACCGTTCAAGGCCGCACTATCGATATGACCTCTCCGCCTTGAAGTTGACCTGGAGTCTACCATCGTGCCGGTCAACTTACCTCAGGCATCCGTCGCCTACGAGATGCCTGCCAACAATGAAGCCAGTCTGCTTGGCCTACCTGTGGAAATCTGGCTTCGCATCTACGGCTACGTCTGCCAACACACACTCCATATCCGATGGTCCCATCGGCGCATAGCAATGCGAAAGGGCTTCCTCGCCAAAGAACAGGTGCCATGGCTGAGTCTCATGTTCTGCTGCTCCACTATCACAAGGGAATTGCGAGATTACATGCATTCGGCGGCGTATCTTGGACAGGAACACAACCGAACCTGGGTCTTCGATTTTAGGTGGCCTCGTTATATGCGTGTCTCACTAGCGTGGCGGAAGATGCCATGCCGGCCACAAGACGCCAAAAGCTTGCTGGTCAACTTGGAAGGCAAGCCTACCATTGCCACGTCGACGATTAACCTAATCGTACGGTATGGGCCACGGGTGAATTTCTTGAAGCCTTTTGGGGTCCGTTTTACGGCATTGACCGAGCTAATGGTGAAACCGGTACGTCAATCTCGATGATCGCAACAGCGTGCCATGCGGTACTCTAGAGCCTTTCGCACTCGATCAAAATTCGGAGAGCTCTGCTAACTGTTTTCCTGCCAGGTTGTTACGGCCGGTTGGCAGCCAGCATTTGGCCCGCCTGATCCCTCCGGAATGCCCTTTTGGCTATCTGACGCCTTCAAGACTCACAGGCCGATGGGTCTATGGCGCGATCAGGAGGCTGATAACTGGGTCTCTGACGTGAGTTCAAGCTCGAAAGGCTGGTTGGTTCGGTGGACTCGACGTGGCTTGAGGCATGAGTAGGAGATGGTTGCTAGCACCTACGATCACCTATGTCTCATTATTGCGAGTCCTAGAAAGAGTCGGAGCGCTGTTTGGCACGGTTGACGGTATTACCATGGCAATGCGCCCTGTACTCTACTCTACTCAAAAAAAATCGTCTCGTCTCGATCATGATTGGCTCAAATATCTCGGGCGCTAGTTCATGTACCTCCGAACGACACTTGCGCACGCGCACAGCGCTCAAGACCCCGACCCCCGATATCCTTCATCAATAGTTGCATCTCCCACAGTACCCGCAACCCTCCGAGCACGCCGTGAAGTCTTGCTCGTCATCTTCGTCAGAATGAAGGTCAAACCCACCTTCGGCATCGGAGTCAGCGCCAGAGTCAGCATCATCGTCCGACTCTCCTTCGTGGCCGTCCTGGCCATCTGCCCCTTTGGCCCACATGCGTACCAAGTCATCAGGCAGAGCATTCGGGAAGTCTCCTCCAACATGGCGGATCTCGAGTACGCCAGGAGTGCCGGAGCAGATTTCAAACCTCTCACTTGGGCGGCTCCTCGCCATTGCCAAGATCTTCGCCAGAGCGGCTGAGAGCACTTTGATCTCCTGCTGGTGGGTTTCTTCCCAAGCGCGGATCTTCTGACGCACATCATGGACTTTGACGTCGTGGAAGACGCCGCTTGTGTGGTGCGCCAAGACGAAGTTGGGGATCTGTCTGACCCAGAGTCTGTCAATCTCGCCGGAGAGGACGTCCTCTAGTGTCAACTGCCTCCGCGCGGAACGAGTTTTGACGTCGAACATTGCTTCTTGCGGAACCATCTTGCCGCCTTCCACCATTTTCAGACCGTCCAGCTGTGGTAGGCGTTGGACGTCTCCCGAGCGCAAGCCAGAGCCGAGATGGTCCGGGAGGTACCCATCACCTTCATACCGAACGATGCACTGAAAACCAGCAAATTCGTACCTGATCAATCGCTGATGAGAGTCGGCCTTCTTGACACAGTCGTCCAGCTTCGTGTACGTCTCGGGGAAGGTATGTCCGTAGCCGTGAACATCCATGATTTTCTCGTCGGGACTGTTCTCACGGCGAATCAAGAATACTGTGTCGCCGATGGTTTCGACAATTAACTGGAACGGTTTGGCGCTCTTCCGGGCGAAGCGGAGTAGATTGCCCATAGTGCTGCCGCAAGCAAAGACATCGACTTCGTCTGTGGCCAAATCTGGTGCCTGCGCAAGGACTGATCTCACCGCTGGCTCGATCGGGTGTTGAGGGTAGTGGACTGCGTTGATGTCTCGGAAGTAGGAACCGGAATCTTCTTCGAGTTGCTGAGGAACTGCCAGTGGGGCCCACTTTGGTGGCATACCTGTTTGCAATCAGTATGTCTTGCCTGAACCATGCTCCGGGCGATAAGTCTTACCAGGTATCACGATCGTGGGCTTCTCACCTCGCAACCAGCTAAATGAGGCCACGTACTGACATTTCTGGATAGCTGGCTTGACGATCCGAAGTGCTGGGTTCGACAGCAGGCCTTCGTGTGTCACCCTCTCGATCAGGGTGCCGCGCGGTGGTGGTGTGGTTCCAGTTGCAGTCGGTTCGCTTGAGTGATGTCCACGCCAGTTGCCTCTCCCGAGCCCTCCACCTCGTGTCGCAGAATATCTCGAGTGTCCGGCTCCGAATGAGTGGTACATGTTGAGTGACGGCACCCTGGGTGGGCGAGAAGGTATTCAGAGAGTATGTACGCTGATTCAAAACTCAAGTCCGGGCACTTGTTTTAAGTACGTCTTGAAGTCATTACACTTTTCGTCAGATGCTGCGTTGTTTGCAGCTCTGACACATCATTTCTTTTGTCTTATCGTTTCTGATTCTGCAGGTACGTGCTCCGGACAGCTGCAGTAATGATACATGCAAACGCGCAGCCTTGCATCGAATGTGGTGCGTGCTTCTCGAACGTGTTCGAAACAGCTCGAAGCTCGCGGCCTGCATGTGCTCGAACCGCCCACTTGGAATACCACAATCGGTACGAGCTACCTACAGCCTGCTTGTGCTAAATCACCCGGCCGGTGTACGACAATTATCGCGAGCTATCTACTGACTCCATCTTGCTGTTCCCACCTCATTGCAAAACCATCCTTGTTGACTACTGGCACGAATGGCGGACGCAGCGCAGGCGAGCAATCATCGCCGCAGTGATCGGCTTGCGAAGCTATTGCACGCTTTCCTCAATGGTCTCCGGCCTGTGCAGAGTTCGAGAGACGTTCAGCAATTCTTGCAAGCTATCTGCGACCTAGAGGACCATGCAACATGCGTGGAGAAGATTGGCTGCAGCAAGTCCGGTCTGGAGGTGCTGCACAAGAGCCTTCGATTCGACACCTCTATCAGCTTTATCAACGGAGCTGTCACTCAATTGCTGACTTACTTGGCGGTTCCGGAGGTCAAACGACTTACGAGCGGCCAGTTCTTGAAGCGTGTTCTGGTCGAGGTCGTCTCGCCGCCTGCCCTCTGGGATGCGATGATCCTTGCTCAGCAGAACGACCAGCTCATCCCGGACGCAGAGCTCAAATTCGCGTGGCTTCTTCTCGAGCTGCTGACCTGGGGTTCAGACCGTCCGGTCCGTGTCGATACCATAGCTACCAACATCACCGAGGAGAAGACATTCCTTCGATCCGAGAATCGTGAGCTTCGCAGTGCTGGCTATCGCATTCAGCACATCCTTCAGACCAAAGCATCGGGCCTCGCTCCACAATCCTCTGGCCCTGGAGGTCGCCACGACAACGACTTCGTCGACTACCGAGAGGTTGCGATCTATCCGACAGAAGACGAGCTCACGAGCAAAGATCCGCCTTTCTACAGCACTGCGCATGCACTCCTCCAGACACCCGTCGAAGCAAGAGTCGGGCAACATCTGGACAATCAATTCCGTCTGCTCAGGGAAGATTTTCTTGCTGAGCTACGCGAAGACGTGGACGCATCACCCGGCAAGAAAAAAGCTGCTCCTCGCCGCCAGCGTACACGACTACGAGAGCTTCGACTTGCTGGTCTGTACTGTGGTGAAGAAAAGAAACGACAACCATTTTCACTCGCCATCTCTGTTGGAAGAGGCTTAGGCCAAATTACAAGCGCTTCGAACCGTACGACCTTTCTTCGCAACAATCCCAATGTACTGCGGCATCATTCGTTTGGATATTTCATCGACAAGGGCAAGATCATCGCGTTTGGCACAGTCTTCCGAATTGAGAGTCTCCTCACCCGAGACCCTCCCGTTGCAGCTATCCGGACTCCTGGTGCCGGCGCACTGCACAAAATTCTTCTTACCTTGGCGACCTCAGAGACTATCGAGTTTGTTCTCATAGATACTGCAGTCTTTGCATACGAACCCGTGCTGCGTTGTCTTCAGGACAAGATTGAGTTACCTTTGTGGGAGCATCTACTTGGTGCAAACGATGCCGATACCGATACGGAATGGAGCGGTCACCTCGACAGTGAACCTCTTGACAGTCTCGCACATAACATCAAGTATGAGTCTGACCAAGACCTTCGAGCGCTCCTCGGGCTTCGAAAAACGGTGGAGCTCGACGACTCTCAGACCGCATCACTGCTCGCAGGTCTGCAGCAGTCAATCAGCTTGATTCAAGGCCCACCGGGCACAGGCAAGTCTTTCATTGGAGCGCTGCTAGCCAAGGCACTCCACGATCACACTAAGGAGAATATCTTGGTCATCTGCTACACGAATCATGCGCTGGACCAATTCTTGGAAGATTTGATGGCGATCGGTATCCCGTCGAGCAGCATGGTTCGCTTGGGCTCGAAGTCCACTGCGAAGACCCAACATATCAGCTTACGGGAGCAAGCACCTGCGAACCGTCGGTCTCAAGCAAACTGGGATGCTATCAATCGCCTTAGCGAGGAAGCCAGTCAGCACGAGCATGCTTTAGACGAGGTGGTGGCATCGTTCATGGCTACCCGAGCAACGAATTCACAGCTGTTGGACTATCTGGAATTCTCCGAAGAGGACTACGACTTCTTCGAGGCTTTCGAGGTGCCAGATGAGCAAGATGGCTTCACGAGGATGAGCAAGAACAACAAGGCCGTCGATAGATTATATCTGCTCGAGAGGTGGATGCATGGTAATGACCCAGGCGTATTCGCCGAACACTTATCTCCGTGGCACGTTGAAATTTGGGCAATGGATGGCGCAGCTCGTCGCCTCAAGCTTGAACAGTGGAAGCTCGAGATGCTTGCGGAAGTCGCGGACAGCATCACGGCAAAGTCCATGGTATTTGATGCTACCCAACATACTTTGCACGAGGCTCTAGGCCAGAAGGACACGGAGTTGATCCAGACAAAGCGTATTGTGGCTTGCACAACGACTGCCGCCGCCATGTTTACCAAACAGCTTCAAAGCGCTTCACCCGGCATCATCCTGGTCGAAGAAGCTGGCGAGATCCTCGAAAGTCACATCCTTACTGCCATGGGACCCAACACGAAACAGCTCGTTCTCATCGGTGATCACCAGCAGCTACGACCGAAGGTCAACAACTACAATCTCTCTGTTGAAAAGGGCGACGGATATGATCTCAATCGATCTTTGTTCGAGCGACTCGTGCTCTCTGGCTTCCCGCACACCACGCTGAGGCAGCAGCACCGCATGTGTCCAGAGATTAGTAGCCTGGTGCGCCATCTCACGTATCCCGACTTAGTTGACGCACCGTCGACTACCTCTCGTGAGCCTCTGCGAGGGCTACAGAAGCGAGTCGTGTTCATCAAGCATGAGAAGCAGGAACTCGCTAGCCACATTGCAGACCGTCGAGACCAAGGTGCATCCGTGAGTAAGCAGAACCTCTACGAAGCTGAATTGGTCAAGAAAGTCGTCAAATACCTGGCACAGCAAGGTTATGGCACTTCTGATCAGGTCGTTCTCACGCCGTATTTGGGTCAACTTGGGCTCCTTCGTCGTGAGCTGGCCAAAGACAACGATCCAGTACTGAACGATCCTGATTCGTTCGACCTCATCAAGGCTGGCATGGTCTCACCAGCCAGTGCCTCGCAAACGAAGCGCCCTCTACATCTCTCGACCGTCGACAACTACCAAGGAGAGGAAAGCGACGTTGTGGTCATCTCGTTGACTCGAAGCAATCCTGACGGCGATATTGGCTTCATGGTGTCGCCAGAGCGGTTGAACGTTCTCCTTTCCAGAGCTCGCAAAGCGCTCATCATCATTGGTAATCCAGCCACGTTCATAGCGAGTCGCAGAGGAGGCGAGATGTGGAATAAGTTCTTTGAACTCCTTGCAGAAAGCGATGCCATTCACGCCGGACTTCCGGTCCGCTGCGAACAACATCAAGATCGGCAAATGTTGCTAGAGACGCCTGCAGATTTCGACAAATTCTGTCCAGATGGCGGATGCTCCGCTCCATGTGGTGTGCTACTCAGTTGTGGCGTGCATGAGTGCCCGCAGAAGTGCCACCGTGCTCTCGATCATACGAAGATGAAGTGCGCTCACCTGATCCGCGACAAATGTCCTCAAGGCCACATACTGACGAGAACCTGCTTTGATGGTCATTCAGCGTCCTGCCACGTCTGCGATGCTGAGACTGCCGCAAAGCTAGCGCAGCAGGAGAGAGACTTGAAGCTTGAGCAAGAACGGCAGGCGCGCCAGGCAACCTATGCCCATCAACTAGCTGCCATTGATGACCAGCTAAAACACATTCGCGAGAAGGCCAAGGCGAAACGGGAGCAAGAGGAGCAAGCGAAGCTCCTTGCGCAGCGACAGAAAGATCTCGAGAACGCCCAGACCCGCCAGGCTCACAAAGAAGCCGCTGCCATCGCCGCTGCTCTTGCCACTCAATTGGAGACGCAGGCTCGCCAGGTTTCGGGTCTGTCGAGCTCTGCGGAAACTCCAGAAGCTTCGATGGAAGGGAGCTCCGCTGGTGATACCCAAGCTGTTCATGGTAGCACTTCAGAGGCACAACAGGATTGGGAGAGCCAAAAGGATGTCGAGGGCGCCGTAAATCCTGCTCTGGACGGTCTCATGAGCATGATCGGCCTGGAGGACGTCAAGGAGCAGTTCTTCGAGATCAAGTCGAAAGTCGATCTTCTCGTTCGGCAACATCTTTCAATCGAGAAAGAGCGTTTCGGTGCCGTCTTGCAGGGTAACCCTGGCACTGGTAAGACGACTGTCGCTCGGTTGTACTCCAAGTTCTTGTGCTCAGTCGGAGCGCTTCCAGGCGACGATTTCGTGGAGTCCACCGGTGCGAAGCTTGCTAGTGAAGGGGTGCAGGGCTGCAAGAAGCTTCTCGACGATCTCTTGAACAAGGGTGGTGGCGCCTTCTTCATCGACGAGGCGTATCAACTTACGTCTGGGGCCAGCTTCGGTGGAGGTGCCGTTCTAGACTTCTTACTCCCTGAAGTTGAAAATCTCACCGGCAAGGTTGTTTTCATTTTGGCAGGATATAACAAACAGATGGAGAAGTTCTTCCAGCACAACCCTGGCCTGCCGAGTAGGTTCCCTCGCAAGCTCCAATTCGCCGACTACGAAGACGACGAGCTCCTCGCCATCATGAACTACAATATTGGAAAGCGATACGAAGGTCGCATGGTGCTTGAGGATGGCTCTCAAGGCCTCTTCGCGCGCATAGCAGCACGTCGCATTGGTCGAGGACGAGGCAAGGAAGGATTTGGCAATGCTCGTGAAGTTGAGAACGTGGTTTCCATCATCGCTTCTCGCCAAGCAAAGCGTCTTCGCAAGGAGCGGAAGGCAAGCAAGAAAGGCGATACGATGCCCGATGACATGGCTTTCACGCGAGAAGACATCATTGGCCTAGAGCCTTCCAGTGCCCTTACCAGCAACAAAGCTTGGACGAAGCTACAAAAGCTCACTGGACTGCAGTTGGTGAAAGACTCCGTCAAGGCACTGGTCGACTCTCTCGTGTTCAACTACCAGCGAGAGCTGGCTGAGGAGCCCCTTGTCGAGTTCAGCTTGAACAAGGTCTTCTTTGGCAACCCTGGAACTGGCAAGACGACCGTCGCAAAACTGTATGGCCAGATTCTGGCAGATATCGGCGAGTCTTCACGCCCGTATTTTACCTCCTGCTACCTTACGAAATGCTAACCATGTCTTCTTTAGGCATGCTGTCGAGTGGTGAGGTGGTCATTAAGAAGCCTGCTGACTTCATTGGTGGTGTGCTGGGTGCTTCGGAAGCGAACACAAAGGCAATCCTGGATGCTGCTGTTGGAAAGGTGCTTGTCATTGACGAAGCGTACGGTTTATATGGCGGGGGCTCGCTCGCAGACCCTTACCGGATCGCGGTCATCGACACCATTGTTGCGGAGGTCCAGAGTGTGCCCGGAGACGATCGATGCGTACTATTGCTTGGGTACAAGCCACAGATGGAAGAGATGATGCAGAATGTCAATCCTGGTCTTGCTCGCCGCTTTCCCATCGACTCCGGATTTGTGTTCCAAGACTTCAGCGATGGTGATATGGCAGCCATCTTTGACCAGAAACTCAAGAACTCTGCGTTTCAGGTCACGCCACGAAGCAGAGAAGTCGCTCTCGAGATTCTGCAACGCGCTCGCAACCGACCGAACTTTGGCAATGCAGGCGAAGTCGATATCTTACTGAACGATGCTAAATTGCGACAGCAGAAGCGAATAGCCAAGGAGCCAAACTCACAGAAGAGTGTCTTCGAAGCTCAGGACTTTGATCTCGAGTTCGACAGAGGCGATCGTGCAGTTACGAACATTGCCATGCTGTTCAAAGACACAGTCGGCTGTGAGATAATCGTCACACAGTTGCAGGACTATCAGAACATCGCGGCGAACATGAAGAAGCTCGGCGAGGATCCCCGTGAGCAAATTCCGTTCGCATTCCTGTTTCGTGGGCCACCTGGTACCGGAAAGACGACTACGGCACAGAGAATGGGCAAGGTCTTTTACGACATGGGCTTTCTCGCCTCAGCAGAAGTCGTGAGCTGCTCAGCTTCTGACCTTGTTGGCGAGTATGTTGGTCAGACTGGACCAAAGACCCGCAAGCTGCTGGAGTCTGCTCTCGGTAAGGTGCTCTTTATTGATGAAGCATACCGTCTCGCGGGTGGTCACTTCGCTCAGGAAGCCATGGACGAGCTCGTTGACTGCATGACGAAAGAGCAATTCTTCCAGAAGCTGGTGATCATCCTCGCCGGCTACGATGCTGATATCAACCGCCTCATGTCTTCGAATCCTGGCTTGACATCTCGCTTTCCGGAGACTATGGTGTTCGAGCCTCTCAAGCCTCACAACTGTCTCGATCTTTTGACCAAAGCACTTCACAAGAAAAAGGGTCTTGACGTTACCACTCTATCAACCATCACACCCGAGATGCGACCTGAAGTACTTCAACGCTTCGCATCTCTCGCGTCCCTCGCAAACTTTGCCAATGCTCGTGACGTCCAAACACTCTCTAAGACGATCTACGGTCAAGTCATCAAACGTGCGAGCGCACCTTCTCCAGGTATGACAGTAACACCGACCCTAGTCTTGGAGGCGATGGATAGGATGATCATTGAGCGATCTACACGGGAAGCCGACGCTGCAACAGCAGCTGGCGCCACAAATTCAACACTGTTTGACCTGCCGATACGCCAGCAGCCCAGGCCATCAGCCGCTACTGTCAGGAATGTTACGACAAACGCAGCCACCCAACGCGACGTCCAACACGATCCATCTGAACCCCAAGCGCCCTCTGAAGATCAGGGACCCGACGACACCCGCAGCACATCTTCTGTCCAACGTGATGCTGGTGTGAGCGACGCCACCTGGAACCAGCTCCAGCTCGACCGCAAGAAAGCCGAAGAGGCTGAGATGGAGCTTCAGCGCATGTTGGAAGAGGAGCGCAAACTCCGAGAGTGGCTCAAAGCATGTGCAGACTCCAAGCGGCAGAAGGAGCTAGACGACCTCGAGCGAAAGCGCAAGGAGGCAGAGGAGAAGAAGCGTCGAGAGGTGAAGGCAAAAGAGATGCTCAAGCAGATAGGACGCTGCCCTGTGGGATTTGAGTGGATCAAGCAGAATGATGGGTATAGATGCGCTGGCGGCTCTCACTGGATCGATGATGCGCAGGTCGCGGATATGATGAGGTAGATTGATAGTGCCTTGATGTCGAGTGTCAATGTGAAAGTTCTTTTATTGCTTTGCATCTCATTAGTACTCATCCAATCATGCGCATCACTCCAGGGCGCGTGTCACCGCCGTGATAATTTCCGTCTTTCGGTTATTCTTTATGAGACCCAGAGGCGAATGTCGAGCTACTCCGGTCACTCTTCGACCACGAGATCTTCTTTCTCTCAGGATGCCTGCTGTCTGCTTCCCACTCAGAGCAGCCAAACCCTCTGCTGTCCCCTCGCATCTCTAGCACCAACTCGATTGAGATGCCCATACCACAGTCTCAAGCCGATGGCAGTGACTGCCGCACCAGCACTGCACGCAGCACAGACGGCATTTCCGGTTTTATAGCCTGTCTCCGCCTCGCTGTCCAACCAGATCCACTGCGCAATCATACTTCCCACCCCTGCGCAGGAGTTATTCATCGCCACAGCTATAGCCATTGCAGGAATGGAGGGAACGTTGCAAGTCACCCATCCACTCAATGGATTTGCGGACGGAAAGGCGCCCGACGCACACAGGAATAGCATAGCGTATCGGGCTTTGTACGCATCGGCTGGGAGAACAGCTTGGACGAGCCAGCCCACGAAGCCGACAACGGAGGACGCAGCGACGTGGTCGCCGCGAGCGTTGCGGGTATCTGCTGACCATGCGAGAAGTAGACAGACGCAGTAGCCGAAGATCCAGGGTGGGACGGTCATGAGATTTGCTTGGAGGCTATCGTAGCCTGGAACCTCGACTGTCAGTACAGTGTGGCCAAAGAGCTGTATTTCTTACTCACCAAGTCCATTGACGATCGTGGGAGCGAAGAAGGTCATGGAGCCAAGTGGTATCATGTCACAGCTGTGCTCATCGTCAGCCATAAGATTCCAACACCGAGACGTAGGCAAAGACTGCTTCACACAACACCACATACAGATAGGCGAAGTAATGCGCGACCATTCTTGGATGGAACAGCGTCGTCAGGATCTCTTTTCTTGATGCGTGCTCTTTCGTGTAGCCTCCACCTCTGACAGCGATCCGGTCCGAGATGTATTGCTTGTCGTCTTCACTCAGCCATTTGGCTCTGGCCGGGTAGTCTGGAACGAACCACAGCACGAGTGGCACACACAGTACAGTGACTATGCCTTCGACGAGCTTTGTTGGGGTGGGGAAGGTCAGCCAGCGCCTTGGGCTCTCGATCCCTCCAGTTTCCAACTTACAAAGAGCCAGCTGAAGCCTTCAAGGCCTGCGGTGCCGTTGAGGTGGCCGACTCCGTACGCTATGGCCCCATCTGTCACGGAAACCATCAGTACTTGTCGAGATACCAACCAGGGGAGTATGCTTACTGAATGCACCTGCGGCGGAAGCAGATGAACCGACAAGTGCTATCCGGAGCGAGCATTCTTCAACTGGGAACCACATTGTAATGAAATGCTGAAAATGAGGCTCTTAGATGGGAATGTGGTAAGTTGCTTGAAGAACTATGCTAGGAGGGCATCCGTAGCCCTCTTAACCAAAGTCCATCAAAGACTTAAGTAATTGCTATCAAAACAAACACAAACTCCCCTCCAAACTTCTCAAACAACCTTACCGTTGTCCTACTGAAAGGACTCTGAAACAACACTCCCCCTAAGCCCTTACTAGCAGGACTTCTATTCGTCCTTCAGTTCTTCAACAATACTCCCCTACACACTTTCTACTAATCCGTTAGTCATACTAAGCATAGCTCGCAACTTCTCAAAGTCTGGTTTAGCGAGTAGCTTAGTGAAGATGTTAGCAAGGTTGTCTTTAGTGCCGATACGTTAAGTGTTAATGTGGCCCTAGAGGACTATCTGTCGGAGATAGTAAAACTTTATCTTAATGTACTTTGTACGATTATGGAATTCTAGATTACGAGAGAGTTTAAGAGCCGTATTGTTATCGATAAATAAGGTTAGTTACTAGATACTTAGACCTAGGATATTAAGCTTAGTTATAAAGTTCTTATACCAAACAAGTTCTTATACCAAACAAGTTCTTAAGCGGCTTTACGTTACGAGTTTCCCTCTACTAATTAAGTCGATTCTATTAGCTAAATCGACCTAATCGGCTAATCGATAAAGTCGTATACTATCTAGTAGAATCGCTAGAAAAATAGTCTTCTAGCGTACCTATAGCTCTTATCGTAGGCGCGCTCTACTACTAGAACGGTCGTTATAGCGCTTCTAGTTCGTATAGTTAGCCTCTACTAACGATAGCGACGACCGCGAGTACTAATACTAGTCTATCTACGTTACCTATATTACCTACTATTCGTCGTAGCTATAGTAACAATCTACTTCCTAGCTCCTATAGTTAAGCGCTCTAAGCTATTACTAGTATACTAGCTCGACTACCTATCGTATACGTAAGGTATATACCCGCTCTCTATACTATCTTATTAAAGCT
>JAABUL010001738.1_pt1 | contig 39563 bp, 40 predicted proteins | sample 5559151 | NCBI WGS metagenome assembly JAABUL01 (sample SAMN10711876, study PRJNA513368) | rock metagenome | isolation source: Antarctica rocks | place: Antarctica: Victoria Land, Pudding Butte sud | reverse complement strand
TTGTTGGGCTGCCTATCACAATAGCATCAATAAAATGGGTTCAGAATGATAGTTCTATTGTTTCTATTGTTCCTATTGGTAGAATAAGCGAATACGCTAATTAATCCACCCGACAGCAGCCAAAGGGGTATGATTTTTCTTTCATGTTGACAAAGCTTTCTGGCAATTATCATTCAAACATTCTGCCACTACCTTCGTAAACCGCAGGATATTTATTGGGACCAGTCCAGAACCACCCACAGTACGAACGTGATAACTCTTGACCACATTTTCACACTTTTGAAAGCTAGCTTGATCCCTTTTCAATTGAGATTCTCTAATCTGGTGTCACATCTCAGCTCTTAGCACATTCGTGTATCTGCCTCCGTCAAGATCGGGATTCGATTCAGCGCGTTTCATATCCAATTTCTAATACTCGAGCAACTTGCTCCATGGAATCTCCTGCACCTACGGACGCATTTCCTTTACTCGACCTGCCCCGTGAGATCAGAGACCAGATCCTCGGAGAAGTGCTATTCCCTGGCGAAAAACAGCCCAACGATATTGGCGAGCAAGATCACCTAGGGCTAGCACCCACAGCAGTTCGTCAAATCTTCCCCTATGACACGAACGACAACCGCAAACCACGCTTCGACATCGCCATCATACGCACCTGCACACAGCTACAGCACGAAGCAGAGTGGATCCTTTATGGGACGTCCTCATGGAATCTGATGTACCAGGACTGGTCCGACCCCGTCAAGCTCTCGTACGAATTCTTTGCAAACCTTCCGAGGAGGCTGCGAAGACTTGTTCAGCGAGTCGAGCGCAAGTGTTACTCTAGGCCTTATACGGAAAGTATCACCCTGCATGACTGGACGATGTTTATGATTTTTTTGGCGCGTGAGTGCCCGTCCTTGCAAAGCTTGAAGTTGTGGGGACCTGGAGATGCACGGGAAGGCCCTGCATGGGTAGAGACATGCGGAAGAGAAGAAGAATGGGTCCATGCCATTTTGCAAATCAAGACTCTGAAGTACTTTGACATTCCCGTCATCAGAAGGGGGGTGATCTATCAGTATCCGGCCTTCAGTGATGATTTTCTGCCTTGGCTGAGGACTAGCTTGGTCGAAGCTTCTCGAGAATCATCAGCCAGTAAGAAGAGCGTCTCCAACAGCAGTAAAACCAGCGATGCTGTACCGTTTCCTTTTCTGAAACTGGATAGGGACATCCGTGAGCGCATCTACGGCCACGCCCTCCTCCCACCTGACAAGAAAATACACCCGTACGTCAAATCCTGGTACGACCTCACCACCCGCAACATGATTCCGCTTTTCCTTACCAGCAAGCAAATTTACCACGAAGCATCGCATCTCTTCTACACCACCGCAATCTTCAGCTCCCCCATTCACAAATACAACAACCCCCTCCTCCGCTTTCTCGCCGGCAAAAACCTGACACGCCAAGGTCCAGCAGGCCTTCCGTCCTACATCCGCCCTCTCATAGCCCACGTCAGCGCCGACCCCAGCATCCTCGACGACGCCTTATTCTGCCCTTTCCTAGTCTTCCGCATGCCGGACATCACCCTCCACCTCTATATCTCCCACCCCGACAACCTCAACCTTGAGTGGGATAACACTGCACCCAACAGCCAAACGGACTTCAGCTTCGACTACTGCGGCAAACCGGGCATGTGCCGGCTTGCGCGATTCCAGAATGTCGTTGTCGAGACGCCCGAGGGCGCACCGCCCATATATGCGGAGTGTCTGGCATGGATGACATCAGGGCTGCGAGAAGAGTTTCGGTATCCGAGCGGGAATGAACAGTTGAGGTGGGTTCGAGAAGGGACGGATTATGCTCCACGAGAACCGGCGGAAGAGTTGCAGAGGAGGATTAGGGAGTGGGAGGATGGGGCTGATTTCGAAGATGAGAAACCAGAGGATGAAGGGGGTGATGACCGTGATGACCGTGATGACAATAATGGCAGTGAGTACAGTGACGACACTGAGGATGACATATAATGCCAGTTTCCCGGGCCTGCTGGTTGACGAGGGTTAGGACGCGGATTCGGGCACAGGATCGGTCGACGCTTGGTGCGGTGGTTCTGACTCAAGAGGATGCGGACGAGGTGGAGGAGAGCCACAGGGATCGGAATCAGACTCGGCGTTTTCGAGTAAAAGCCTCGGGTATGCCGGTTAACAAGTGGTTTTCACGACGGGGTTTCGGGATAGGCTTGGAAGAGGGTTGTGCGGGTAGCCGGTGGTGGCGTTAGGGATACCTCGAGGGAAGACAATTTTTGACTTTGAGAGGAAAGCGATGGTGGCTACGGACCAACGCCTTTTTTTCACAAGTGCTCCAAGATATCACTCCATCACCAAGCCTAGCTATTGAGAAAAGATCAATGGGGGAAAAACAACACCTGTACACAAGTTCCCAAAAACAGCGACAGTTAATCCCTTTACTGTCCAACACCCTCAACCCCAACGCTCAGATTTCCAGAAAAACGGAGGAATTTTCAAACCCCCCCTTTCTTGCATCCCATCTTCACCACTCACTCTATCCTTAATGCCCAATTCCCTACTTTGGCCACCTCACACCGCCACCTCCACCTACACCCACCAAGACCCTGACAACCAACCAAAGAAAGAAAGAAAGAAAGAAAAGAAAGAAAAGTAGAGAAAAAAAACCCTTTCCCCTTTCCCTTCTCCCCCCCTCCCTCCCCCCCTCCCTCCCCACTCCCCCCATCCCCCCTAACAACACAACCCCCCCACACAGAAAAGAGATATGTAACAACCAAGACCAGCTCTGCAATATTCTACTTCCGAGGTGAGAAGAATTTTTTTTTTCCCGCTTGTGGTTGGTTGGGTGGGTGGGTGGGTGGGTGGTTGATTATGTACTGTAGTCTGTAGCGGGGGTGGAAAAGGAGGGGTGGAAAAGGAAGGGGGGGGGGGTTGTTCTAGCGGTTAGGGAGGGGTTGTAGGGGGAAGTAGGGATGATGTACTGTAGGTAGGGGTGAGGAAAAGGGAGGGGGGGGGGGGGGGGTGTGGATGTCGGGAAGGGGTGAGGAAAAGGGAGTGGGGGGGGGGGGCTTGGATGTCTCCATAAGTGCTCAAACGCCCCATATTTACAGTACCACAAGCCGGTTCGCTAGAAGGGGGGATTGCTGGACTGGGGATCTTTATGACTCGAATTCTTTTACTATCAACGAAACATCTACCACCAACAACTCAACCGCCATTTTCTCCCGCCCCAGCCCCAACCCCCCTCTTCCACTCATGCGCCCTAGCCAGCAACCCCCTCAACTTGGCCGCCTGCACATCATCCGTCGGAAACACGTAATCCATGTACTCCTCGAAACTATCATCGTCCAGCTTGCGTCTCTTCTTGACTTTCCGCGGCATCTGCCGCTCCACGCTCTCGAGATCCGCCGCAGAGCCGTGCGTGCTTTCAAAGGAGCGCCAGGCGTTGAGGAGGGCGACGCGCTCTTCTTTGAGGGATTTGGATTTGAGGCTGTCGTAGGCGCGGGTGAAGATGGTGCGGGCGCGGGATTTGGCCAAGGCGCTGACGGGGGTGGATTCGTCGTCGTCATCGTCTTCGGGGGGTTCGTCTTCGGAGGGGTCCGGGACGTTGATTTCCAAGTGGGCGTAGGAGATCCAGACTTTGACGTGGTCGGTCTTGGCGAGCAGGCGCTCGTAGAGGGCGCGGGTGCGATCGTATTCGCCTTCTTCCTCTTCGAAATCAATGTACGCTTTCCACAGGAGCTCGGGCATGTCGAGCACGGGCTGGTTGACCGCGAGTTCGAAAATGGCCCTGACGCGGTCGAGATCTTCGAGGCCGCGTTCAAGCTCGGCGAACTTGATCCAAGCTTGGCAGTTGGCGGGATTCCATTCAATGTGCTTTTCGTACAGGGTCCGGCACCGCACGAATTCGTAGAGTTTGCGCTCGAGGTCGATGTAGCCTTTGAAGAGCTTGTCTTTTGGACACATGCCGATGGCTTGACCTAGAGTTTTTCTCGCGGTTGTCACTTCCATTTGCCGTACCTCAAATTGGGCTTTCATTAACCATATCTTGGCGAATGTGAATTTCTTATGCGGGACTAGCTTAAGGCACTCCTGGTAGATCTGGCGGGCACGCTGGGGGTCTTTGTTATCCATTTCTTCCCAGAGGGCATAAAAGACCCAGAGGTAGATGTAGCGGCGCCAGTGGCGCTTTTCTTGTGTTGGGGGGATTTGGGCTATGGCTCGCTCGTAGATATCTCGGACTCTATCTTGGTCTCCCGAGGTTTCCTCGAGCCTTGCATAGTCGAACCAGATGTCGTAGCTTTTGGGATTCTCTTTTATTTGTTCCTCGTACTGTACTCTACGCTTCGATAGGATGACGTCCTCGACGCCCTCACGATCGCCAAATTGCTTTTCGAATGTGGTGTAGTTCTTGTGCAGTGTCATGGCTTTTGATCGCGGCAACCGGTCAAGAGCATACTTGTATATCGCTCTTGCACGCTCGTACTCCTTGAGTTTTGCCTCATACCGGGCATATGCTATGAATAGGCGTTCGTCCATAAAGTCGTCTCCAAGTCTCTCAATAGCCATGCCAAATACCTCCCGTACTAGCTCACTAGTTCCGTTCTCTTCCTCGAATCTCGCCCATTTAATCCAATTCCGCGGTTCTGCGTGAACGATTGTAAATCTCTCAAAGATTGCCCTTGCTCTTGAAAACTCATTATATCTCTTTTCCAGCTTGATATAAGCACTCCAAGCTGCTTCATCCGGTTCCCAGGACATCCACCGCTCAAAAGCCTGCCGAGTGCCAGGTATATTTCCCAGCGTCTCCTCCATATAGACGTATTTGTACCATAGCTTATCTACTCGTGGCAAGATAGTCACAGCTCGATCTAGCAAGTTCCGGGCATGGTTAATATTCCTCGTCTTCATCTCAGCCTCGATATAACGTATCCACAGCACGACCGACGTCGAATCAACATCCAGCGCTCTCTCAAATATTGACCTAGCTCTTCGAAACTCCTTTTGCTCCAATTCCCACTGCGCATACCGCATCCAATTGTTCATGTTTATCCGATTCCTGCGCACATAGTCCTCAAACTCCTTTCTTTTTCTGCCTTGGTGTTCATGGAGTTCTTCAAGGTCCGCGAAACGCTGCGTTGGCGCTTGTAGTCCCGGTTCTTGTCGGTCTACAGCTTCTCGTAGAAGTTGCTCGGCAGAGATCTGCACTGGTGCTGCACTTTTATTCTTGACCCTTGGGGGGCCTCGTGAAGCTTCCATGGTTGCGGTGGAGATTCCTTGAGCAGTAGATGATTTCGCTTGAAATGGACAACGGAACTTCGGCTTCACCAAGACGGTCACAAACCGATGCTCTCAGATAACATTCAAGCTTTATCATGAACTTCGAAAGGTCAAAATCTGGCGGTTAAAGGGCACACGAGAGGAGCAAGAGAGCTCATTCAGAGAAGTAATCATAGAATTAAAAAACACTTGAGCATCGACATATTCACTAGCGCGATGAAATATTACATCGTTGCGCTAGTAAGGTACTCTCTACTCTCTAGTAGAATTACTCTCTGCCACTCGATTTGGTAGCAGCCTGCATATTTCGACAATCCCAATCACGATGATTCTATAAACTATGATGGTGATGCTAAGGTTTGTTACCCATGGTTATTTGTATGATGTTGGTGTGGCAAGGTATCTTGAGTTATTCAGGTTGTTTTTAATTAGATAGTGATAGTTGAAAATGAGGATGCTTTCAGATATACAGAAGTACATTTTCATAATCCGATCAAAATCAAAGTCCTAGGGATCTCTGGGATAGTATTGGTTGTGTGATAAGCCCGAATTTTATGAGGGGATTTGTGAGCGATTCAAGAGACTGGTCCTCGATCACGAGCGAGGCTTCTAGACTCATGCAGTAACAGCTTGTAGTAAACCGCTCAAGCTCATAATCTCTTGCGTCCAAGTGTCGTTCCAATGGAAGACCAAGATATCATCTTTTGTCGGCCTTAATCGATACCTAAAATTCGACTAATCCTATTGTCATCAAAGGTCCCCCAGCCCCTCCAGAGGGGCCTCAGATATGATTCCAATCCCAAGACGACTGCAGCGCCTGTGTACGTTAAGAGCCCAGTAGGGTTGCCTCCCACCAAGCCCCTTGCCCCATATGCGGTTCCCATACCGTCCCATGCATGTACATATCGTAAACCACAACGCCCGAGAAGAAGATTTGATGCGACTGTGAGAGAGAACCCAAAGCCCTTCCAAATGATGTAAGCAGAGCACGGGTATAACAGCCTCTTTTTCCTTTTCCCGAGAGAAAGCAGCTCCGATGATTCCAGTGGTGGAGGAAACCGTCCGAGAATGTCCGGTCAACCGCCCATTCTTCCACGTCATGCATCGACCATCTCGCTCGCTGCCGTGGCCAATGCGTCTAGTCCAGGACTTTCCCCCTCGCCATCTTCTTCGCTTCGCCCGCTCGTGCTCCCCATCATGGCGTCTGAGAAATCGGAGCGATGCATCGAGAGCCCGCCGTCAAGGTGTCTCCCGGCTTGATAGTCGATATCCATAATTGACGGATCATCCGGTGGTGCAGACGTCGTACGCGAGCCGTTGGAGAGTGTTTGGCGCCGAGGGCGGGTGCCGGTGGAGGTGGATGACGATGATTTTGAGCCCACCGCTGGAGATGGAGCATCTAAGCGGTTATTCTTGTGCGTTCGCTCATGCTGCTTCATGTTATCCTTTCGGGTGAAGGCTTTGTGGCACGTGGGGCAGTGGATGTTTTTCTCGCCGGTATGCTTCTTGCCGTGGCGGGCAGCGTGGCCGGACGTCGTGAACGTGTCTGAACAGGAGAATCTTGCGGCGTGAGGACATGGGTACTTCTTTTTGAGGGGTTTGGCGGTTGAAGGAGAGGAGTTGGTGGGGGTCGAGGTCGAGGGGGCGATCGCCGGAGTTGTGAGGGACGATGGCGACGAGTTGAGCGCCAGGTCGGCATTGTCATATGCGAATTGTGTTTGGATGGGATGAAGAGAGGAGCGGCCAAGGTCGGCGTAGTTATCGTCCATGTCGAATTCGTTGACTCGATGGGTTGCTGAGTGGTAGTAGGGCTGCGCAGCGGGGTCTTGCGCCTGCGGCATCGCAGGATAAGTATAAGCACCATTGGGTTGCGGGTATGTAAAGTATGGAGTGGAGGTCTTGGACTGCTCCAGTGGCTCGAAAGGGTAGTTTGGTGGCGTCATTGGAGATGGGGTTGATTGAGTAGCGAGGGAATCGGAAGATAACGAGTTTAAGCGCACAAGCTGCGGTGTGGCGGGCGAAAAGCCTGGGGATGCAGAATTCCTGGATGAAGTTGTAACGTCGTCTTCCCTGGACATTGGTGATGAGCTGGAAGATATTGATTTGTGTGCGCGGTCATCAAGCTGTGGGCGATCTGTGGTTTCGGAGTGGAATCGGTCGTCGTTGAGTAGCGACACTTTCCGCCCGGCGGAGTTTTGAGATTTCTCGCCGTACATTTTGGGAGCGTGATTCTGAGATTAAGCAACACCCTTTCTCCCGTCTCCAACCCAACGCCCACCAGCGATGAACCAACCCTCGATGGCCTATTACAGCTCAACGATAGCAGTATCCACACAGGTCGTCTGATCCGACTGGATCTCGTTCTGGGTTTAATGAGGATGTGGAACAGAATCGACAGTTCCGTCAAGACCACAACGGTTGCCGGATACAGCCAAGTAAGGAAGCAAGAAAACAACAACAGCAGTGGTGTGTCGTCCTGTGGCTTTGAGGAATATGTATGTGGGATTGAGGGTTTTGAAACACCAGGGGGGGGATTTGTTTGTTTAAAGCTAGGTGGTTGTAGAAGTGGGAGAGGGAAGGGGACTATCAGGGACAGGGACAGGTTTCTCGGAAGAGCAGGTTAATATGATTGTCGTTATTATTAGGGAGGTATCGTCAGTGCGAGGGAAAGTAAAGCAGTAGTAGGTGGTCCCTGCCTATGGAAAAGTGCGCATACATGTACTCCAAAGAAGCTATCGGCCCCATGAGCCATAAGACCCACACAATAATACACAGTCTACTGAGGTACCGTCCACCATCCACACATGCACACCCCCCAGAGCAGAGCCTGTTAAGGAAAAGGGATCAGGCTCTGGTGGTGAAGAGTGAGAAGGATGGGCGTTGGATGGGGGAAGATTGCTGGGATGGAGTGGAGGAGTTGAACGGGCAGGGCTCCGGTGATCCATGGCGGTTTTGGTTGGATGAGTCCCGTTAAAGGTAGGTAGGTACGGAGTAGGTAGGTAAGTAGATAGGGTAGGTAAGTAGGTAGTAGGTAGTCATAAAATACCTTACTAACTACTAAATGGGTCATGAGGGTCCCCCCTCTCAGGGTTGAAGGGGGGGGGGGTCTTTTTGCCGGTCAACTTCTCCACCTCTGGCAATATGCCATTCTTGCCCCCCAGGAGACCGCATTTCACATCACTAGGCTCCTGTCGGTCAAGCGCTTATGTAGTGCGGTATAGGGGTAATGTACCCATGTAGTTCCGTACGAATACAAGTAGGATAGGATAGCCTACTATTCCGTACGTATCTAATCGTCCAGAAGCTAGCTATTGCTTGTCCTTTTGCTCGGTTCACGAATCTCTCAAGGCCTCCGACTTCCTTCTACTGAAGTATGTACGTGGCTAACACGGATCTCTCAGCCGTTGAACCCCAGCTAGTTGCTACTGGTGGCATCCAAAGCCTGGTTTTTAAAATTTCCCATGGCGCCTGCATCTTTAACCAAGGGATCTCGTCCTCCTCTACTCTAGCGATTCAGCGCCCCAACGGGCGACAGGGGGGGTTGACACGCACAACGACGGTTTCGATGGACCCTGATACAATCTAGCCAATCTATTTGAATCTTAAGGGTCCTCACCCCCATCCACCCATTCAGCGCTCGCACACGGAGTGAACCCCGCGGGAAAAAAGGGGGGCTGCGGATAGACCTCCGATATATCATATATACTGTAGTAATCAATCGCGGAACTTCAAGCCCGACCAATCAGGGCACTGTGGGAAATTCCATGGCGGTTGAGATCTAGGCAAAGCACCAAGACCCTCAGATCCGGTGGCGAGTGTGGGGCTCAGTCACCTTTCTGTCGTTCGCGAACGTTTCACTTCCGACCTTCACGCTTCCGTTTGCACAGCACAGCACAGCACAGCACAGCACAGCACAGCGCTACCTCCATGCTCCGTAGAATCACCGGAGACTGCACCGGATACTCTAATCGGCCGATCTGTAGGCAACATTTCGATCTTGACATTTGCTGTCACCAATCAAGATCGTGATCTGGGATCTTCCATGCTGCTAGTACTCATGCAGGGTCCCGGCCTGGAAGGGTTGCCAATCTTTCGATCTCTTGGCCTCGGCAGATAGCTACATCATGTGACAGCTGTAAGCGAAGCATTAATTCTTCGATGCAGGGGCAGCAGAGCAGATAGTTTTAGGCGGAACGGATAAGAGTTTCCGTAAGGTACCGTTGAGTATCTTTTCTCTGCTTTACGCCCTGCTGTTCTTTGTTATGTATGATCGATACTAATGGCACGCTGCAGAAAGGGGTCTCCATCGATATGACCAAAGTGTGGTGATCGACCCCATCTCATCTCATCGCCCAGCTTTTAGATTAACACACGAATCATCTAGGCATCTTCTTCTTGCGTGTCCTGCCCTGCATATCAAGCCTCGGCAGTTTATGACACCAGGCGATTACCTAGCTAAAAAGGAAAAGGGTAAAGTACTGACGTAGGCAGGCAGAGAGCAGGGAGTTGGCTCAAGAGTCAAACGTGGTTACGTGGAGCACCGGACCGGCTGGGCAAGTACTACTCCAGTCATCGCGACTCTGCTTGGGCCTTAAGCCATAAGCTTAATTGGACAACCTACCAGATCAACGGGTCTCGAGCACTCTAGAAGCTAAGGCCTTCGACGCAGGGAAATTTGCCCGGAGTGTTCGTCCACCACTCATTGACGAAAGCGACCATGGCGTATGGAAGGATTGCTTAAGACATATCGAACCTTCGCTAAGGTAGCGAGGATCATTCCTGACATCTCACTCAGGTAATGTTTTTTCTTTCTTTTTCCCCCCTTCATTTTAACGTGCTTATGCAGCCAAAGGCTATGAAGCACAGCATACTCCGTACTATCTACGTATATAAATACACATAGAGTCGTACTGACGATGTATGTAGTAGAAGGGTCCACCTAGCACTCGTCTAAACCTAGCACTCGTCCAGCCCTATAGGGCTGAAAATCTACATTTCATTTTTTATTGCTTCAAACGATGAACTACGTAGCTAATATGACCTCTTTGGGGCCCTTCTGATACGCATGCCCCGCCCTGATTGGCCAGTTGTAGATACCACGTTGTTCCTTTGCTCCTGCTCCTGCTCCTGCTTCTGCTCCTGCTCCAGCTGTCTGACCCGTAGCTTAACTATCAGCTGCTTCTGCTTCTGCTCCTGCTCTAGCTGTCTGACCCGTAGCTTAACTATCAGCTGCTTCTTCTTCTTTTGTCTGAAGCTTGCTGTCATTGATGTCGAAGCAGTGAAGAGCTCGGGGCCTAGATGTAATAGGTCATTGACCTCCCTATTCCACATCTTTGTCTGTTGAGCTGAGGTCACGACAGCTCGTTTTCGGGTAGGAGGAGGTTTTGAAGTAAAGAGCTCAGGACCTAGACGTAGTAGAGAATTAACCTCCTTTTGCCATATCTTTGCTCGTTGATTCTCTCTTCTTTCATCAACAATCTCTTGATTCATGACTCTTGCAGTATCGTAATTACTCTCAATTCGATTGCTCTTTTGCTTCTTTCTTCTATTGAGCTCAAGAAGTTTCTGATTAGTGACGTTCTGAATAGTAGATTCCGCCATTGCTCGTATTGCTGCTTTACTCATCTTTTGAAGAATCTGACTAGAAATCATTCCTTTTACTGCTTGTCTAATAAGCTGCTGTACTTGAGAAGTATTTGCAGGCGTTAAAACGACTTCTAAGTCGTCTTTAGAATCGATGTATGTGACTGTAGCCTCGGCAGGCGTAGTTGAACGAATGACTATGTTGTACTGCTGTGGTTGATCCAATTCCTTAGGAGGAAAGTGCTGAAGTACTAATGCTGGGCTGAACGGAAGAAGCCTCGTAGCTGTTCATGACTTTCTGATATTCAGTGGTGTAATTGCTTCATGTCGAGCCTGTTGATATATCTCTAGAAAGTCCGTTTTATCGATTGAGTAGCTGGCCTCAAGCCGAGTAATTCGCTGAACATGAGTCTTGTATGCAGTAGTCAATGGAGCAAAGACTTCAACATCGAGTGGTTGAAGTAGATGAGTGGTGTGAGTCGAAAGACACAGTAGAATGATCTTCTGACTGACGCAATAGTCAATCATCTGAGTAGCAATATGAGAAGCATGATCATCGATTAATAACATTCGATATTCGTCTTTCTGACAGATTTTAGTTTCCGAATCAAAGCATTGCCGAATTCAGGCTAGACTCAATTCGTTGTCGGTTCAGTCATTCTCGCTCACAGCAATATGACCTTCTTTGAGTACTTCGTACCAGGCCTTCTGATGTACTTTTGCTTTGAAGATAATTCACGGCTTCAAGACTCAATCAATGAGACTCACTCTCGATTGTCACATTGAGTCATATGAGCCTTCTTTTCATACTTGAAAATCATGACTCGAAGCTTAGCAATAACTTCTTGCATGAATCCCTTTTCATTCATGTTGTAGATATCTTCTATCTCTATTTCACGCTCTTCTTTTAAACTCTGAAAGAGGTTGAACCAGCCAGCTAGAATATCGGAATCCTGAGTCATAGCACGCTCTTTATCAAGCGGAGAAACGTATGCTGTTTTGATTTGCGGATGACGTTTTAGGAACTTCTGGGGCCAATTGATTCCGACTGGCTTATCGTTCCCCTTTTTTACTAATAGCTCTGCAGCTATCGAACGTACTTGCTTCACACGAGGAGGCCAGCCCCAAGCCTGAAGACGTAGAATCCAGCCACATATAGCGGCTTCTTCTTCAGGGCTAAGTCTTTGGAAATGCTGATTGCGTACAGAAGCAGCCTTTCGACCATTGATTCGATCCGTAAGAGTACTTTTTGGTATGTCATGTTGACGAGCGATTTTTGTTATGGAAGGATTTTGGTTGGCTGCTGTAGCCTCATTCCAACGGGCTTGAGCAAGCGTTATGCGCTCTTCCTGTGAAAGTTCAATATCTTCAGAAGGTATGAAGGCCATAGGGGGGGTGGGGGGGGTGGCTGCCATCGTTTTGCTGAATTGTTGAAGAATTATACCAATAGAATATGAAATGTGGATTTTCAGCCCTATAGGGCTGGACGACTGCTAGGTTTAGCCGAGTGCTAGGTGAACCCTTCTATGGAAAAGCTCTCTGCGTGAAACAGGCTCTTAGAGCTAAAAAACCACACTGTTGTTTATTCTAGTAGTAGCTGCAACCTGAATCCACTTTCCATACCCAGTCAGATGAGCGCAAGGAAATCCTGCTGCAAGCAGCAGACTCAAAATCCTAGACAGTATATCCCGTAGACCAGTTTTATATTGTGCAATCACATCGATAAAACGAGCGACGAAGAGCTATGCCCGAGGTTGCGAGCTGGCCGTGCGAGTAACAGATCATGAGCTTCGCGTAAAATTAAGAAAGTCCATCGTCCTGAATCTCAGCTTGTTCAAAGTACACCTGATTGGAGAATTTTATCGACCAAGCTGCTCTCATCTCGCGCTTAGCACAATCAGATCGAGGCGCGTACATATCTAGCGGTTTGTCGACATAAGAAGCCCCTCAATCATGACAGAATTGGTAGCATGTTACTAGATACTTCATCGTTTCTCTTCTATTCAGTCGTCTGTTCAAATCATCTCGCCCTCGTTTCTCGAAAGCTCTGGACCATAGTTTTGCGTTGCATGCTTGTTTCTCAGCTGGCGCTTTCCCGTGTAAAATGATCATGTATCAATTGTAGAATACATCAGCTATGCACCAAGGCGGGGGGCACGCAGCCAAAGAGACTGATCATACTATCGAGGAACACACATGTGTAATTTGCTGCCCTTCTGTTGTAAAACAGTAGTAACATGAAACACTACATGAAGGTACCACTTTCGAAGTTCAACATTGATAATTGTTCGGTTAGGATATCAAATGAAGAATCTGATTGCCCTTAGTTCTGGCACGGTTTATTACAAAACCTTCAATTCGACTGCTCTATTTATATCGAAATCTCATGAAGTCCGAGTCTTGCAGAGAGGACCGGAGTAGATGAGAGGTCATTTTGATGAGAGTTGAATCAGAAATTTATTAATCACGTGATTTTAAGTATGGGCGATCAGATTAGATTAGGGCTCCAAGTTAGCCGCGGCCGTGCATTGCTCGGGGCCTGCGGGGCAAAGCTTCGAAGGTTGAGCTTTATTGATAGAATATTGTTGAAGCGTAGCAGATTTTTACCACTCCCTGAACATGTTCAAGAAAGAGTCAGTGATGATCATCCTTCAAAGAGTGTACGCCTAAATAACCTGATAGAGCAGGATCTCCCCGGGAGCAAAATCCAAAGTCAAGTCCTCAGTCCAGCGAGCCATACGCACCAAAATCGTGGAAACATACCCATTGTTCGCTCCGCATATCGATGAACTCATACCTAAGAAGTCGCAGTTGGATCTGCTGAAGCTGTAAGAATTCCTAAAGAGGTCCTACAGAAAAGGTGCCCAGCTGACACACCCAGACCTGACCGAGTGTCTCTCTACGCCCTTGAAAACAACCCCCTGTTCTGGCAACACATGGACGACCCAATAATTCCTCATCTCCGCGTCGTACATCAATTCCCTCAATGCTTCTCGAGGATAGGAATAGACCGAGGCGCAATACGCTTTGTTCTGTCAGGCGCAACGTTGATGGCACCTGGTCTCACGTCTAAAGGAGGCCGGTTACCTGATGCAGACGAAGAGCTAAAGGCGGGTGGAGTGGCAGTGATCGAGGCAGAAGGAAAGGAGGAGGCATGTTTCGTGGGACAGTTACGGATGGGGACGGAGGAGATCAAGGAGATGAAGAAGGGAGTAGTGATGGATACCGGACATTATTTAGGGGACGGGCTATGGAACATAACCATCGATTGAGATACCCATAATCGTTCTCATCTATCCCGACTTACGTGGGAGCTTTGCCCAAAAACCAACTGTTATATCTCATGCACGTGATCTTGATCGAATAAGGTAATACAAGGTCCAAAAACATCATTCATATTACTATCAATTCCATGTTTCATTCGACTAGGTCATTGCTCTCCTTGGATTCTATCTACAGGAGAGCTTCATGGAAATCCCGCTTTGTAACGTGATAGGGGTCTTGCAAGTCAAAGCTGCTGATGCCAGTTTATTTTTCGGCGTAAGCCATGTATTGGCCGTTGGGCGCTCCTCGAGTTTATGCTGCTAAAAAACCTCACCAAAAGCTGCCTCGACCCAATGGCTCGGGTAACAGCGAAGAAGATGCTGTTGAGAAAGATGCGGCGGTACTCTTGGGCCTTCGAGTCTCGCGCAGCGGTCGTCTTTTTGCAACCATCACTGCGAAGGCCCTAACCATCTGGCAGACCTCCGTAAGTTAGGAACGCTATAGCGTTGACTGATTCTGACTGATTACTAGCCAACAGTTGTCCTTGCATCCGTTATACGCTCCCCCCAATCTTTGAATAAATATGGTAGCAATGTTTCCGTCCTGCTACGCCCAGACGCCTCTATTGCAGCCGTACAAACCTTACTCGGCTTCCTCGTCACATACACTATTACGATCGATCCTAATGCCCGGGTATATGAGCAGCTGCATCCGCCTGGGCATACTCGCAGACAAAGCAATGCCAATCGCCTCGCCAGTAACATTGACCGGATGGGAGTTCAGGAAGTCACCATCCGGTTTCGCATGGTCATCAAGGTGGATGCGGGGATTGGAAAAGCGTTGGCTCTTGACGATGAACTAGTGGTAGCTACCGAGAAACCAGCAGCTGTTCAATGCATTCGATGGACACCAGACAACACGGGGAGCCAGACAAGCACAGAGCTTCTCAGCCGGATGACTTGGATCCAGAAAAAGGCAACCGTGATTGGTATGGTCTTCGACAGAGCCATGAGCCTTGCCATCTGGACTACCAACGATGGCAGAGCATACGCAGTCCAACGCGTCTCCAGGTTGCCAAAAGAACCTGATGCACCAAGGAGGTTGTTTCGGGGTTATGGATTCCATACACCAGATCATGAGGACAATTGGGCCAGGCAAGGTGCAATAAATGCCAGGTTCTCTTTGCTAGCTATAGCGTGTGCGAATAGCGAGATCTGGGTCTATACCGCACGCGACTATGTGGGAAGCATACCACTCTCTCACAAACTCCAATCCCCAGCCTCACAATCTGCGACGGGTCATGTCACTTCATTAAGCTATTCGCCGGACGGCTACTGTCTCTTTGCTGGGTATGAGAGGGGCTGGGCACTCTGGAGTGTCTACGGAAAACCAGGGGCAAGCAGCTTTGCAGCTGATCAGACAGTCTCCGAGAACAACGAGGAAGGCTGGCTGAGCGGTGTCTACGAAGGGAGTTGGCTGAACGGTGGACTAAACATACTCTTAACGAGTCAGAACGATGACCGTTTATGGCTCCTAGAAATGGCGAAGAGTGCGGTCACCGGTTGCTTCTCTGCTGCCAACATATCGCGGACAATGCTGTTGACTAATACCAGTATCATGGTCTACCGAGGATACGATCTGCCTGTGCTTGAGACTATCTCGGCAGATGCGTCTCTATGGCATCACGTTCCAATTCCAGCTATGTATTTAGCAAATCAACGACCAATCCGAAGTGCTGTCATCTCCCCAGACGGAAGATATGTAGCCATTGCTGGACGGCGTGGGCTCGCTCATCATAGCGTTACTAGTGGACGTTGGAAAACATATACCGATATAGAGGCCGAGAACGCCTTTGTTGTTCGGGGCGGGATGTGTTGGTACCAGCATATACTGATTGCTGCAGTAGAAACAGATGATTCTCATGAGGTATGCCATCTCTCCTGGCGTGCATTGGACGATGGCTAAAGACTGCAGCTGCGACTTTACTCACGAGAGCTTGGCTTGGATGAATCGTCACTCGTCTATACCGAGCGGCTACCTTCACCAGTTGTAGTGATATCCCTTACAGGACAAGATTCGCTCCTCGTTTATACATACGAAAACATTCTCTATCACTACGTGATTAATGCAATGAGCGCTGCTGTGACGCTCGTTCAGGTTGGTCAGCTCGCACTTAATGGCATTGTGCGAGCACCTGCTCGTGTCAGAGCCGTGAGCTGGATTTTACCAGACCATCAGTTACGTAAGTCAAGAAATTACCACACAGAAATGCTTAACTGACCTGCCAAAGGTGACGGCGATCCTTCGCAGGATGTTAAGTATGCTTCGGTAATCTTTCTTGTAGACGCTAAGCTTGTACTTCTGCAATCGTCCACCAATGTGGATGGGGGCCTGAAGTATGATATGCGGGTTATTGCGAACAATGTTGAGTACTTTGATCTTATGCGAGATCAAGTACCGGTACCATGTACCCCGGAAAATTCCCACTCAGAGTTGCCTTCCCTGGAGGGTCCAGAAGAGGGCTTTCGTACCGACCGCGGACTGAAAGATTCGCTATGGTTTTTCGACGGCAACAATGTACAGTGCTGGATAGACGTTGAGGACCTTATCCAATCAGCTTCAACCGAGAACGACCGAGATCTGCCAAATCCTGTTTCTATATCGACAGACTTCTATCCATCATCTATAATCCTCGATAAAGGAATCCTGTTAGGCATAGATGCCGATCTTGTTCAACGGCGCGATGTACAGTTTGCCTTTTTCCGTTATGCTATCAGGGTATGGCCAAGAAGACCGCCCAAACCCGAAGATCTAGCTAATACATAACAGACACAGCTCTTTCTCCCTCAGATTATTCGCCGCCATATCTCCCATTTCGATTCCGCCGCTGCGTCAAGTCTTGCACATCGATATCAGCGACTCCCCTACTTCTCCCACGCCCTCGAGATACTCCTTCATACAGTCCTTGACGATGAAGTCGACACATCCCCCTCAGCTGATGACGCATTACTACCCTCAGTGTTGTCTTTTTTATCCTCTTTCCCTGACTATCTCAACATCCTTGTCCAATGTACGCGAAAGACAGAAGTCCGCTCATGGCGAACTTTGTTTGCTTACCTTCCGCCACCTCAAGACCTCTTCGAAGAATCTTTGCGGAAAGGACAATTGAAGACTGCAGGTGGCTACCTGCTTGTCCTTCACACTTTTGAGGAGCTCGAGTCTAGTTCGGAGCAGTGTGTTCGCCTACTTCAGATGGCAAAGGAAGCAGCAGATTGGGACCTTTGTAAGGAACTCGCTCGATTTCTGATGGCTTTGGATGAGTCTGGGGACACTTTACGACATGCCTTGCAACGAATTGACATTGGATTACCGTCTAGCCAAAGCAAAGTCAGAAACTCCGCTGATGATGATGTACGACTAAAGACGCCACGCCCTCACGAGAGAGCTAAGCGACGAGGTGTTAATGGTGCAGGTGTGGGGCCACGAAGCCCTTCCAGCAACAGCAGTCGGAGTCCCACAATATCAGAGGAAGAACCTCCCGGTTCCGAGGATTATTTCTCGCCGCATAGCCAATAAGTATTTTCGATCGAACTCTGAATTTCCAATGATACCAGGACTGCTGAATCGCCAGCGATCTCACGTGTCATTGAGACCAACAATAAGCATTGTTTCTTGTAATATGGAGAGACTTGGGTCTAGCATGGTGTTCGGGCATTTGGAGGAGAGAAATTCGCAGGAGCGGGATCATCACTTGTGCATATAAATCTATCAATTACAGTATAGAAGCCTCTGAATTCTTTACCCGAACCCAATGATCCTCCATACGGGTCAAATACGAACCTCGGCTGCTCATCTTTGGAAGTCCTCCCATCAGCTTAGTAATGTAGGTGCTTGAAAAATGTAAACACGTGACGTCCATTTGGGGTAACTTATAGACTCCGAATGTCTATTCACAATACGAATTGCTTTTCAATCTCTCTGCGCTCTAGACATAAGCATGTGGTCAGTGTATCAAATGTTGGTTGAGGCGGTCTCGCTTACCAAAACTGTAGGTAGAGTAATAATTCTTCATTTTAGCCGCGAGCTTAATCGCCGAAGCCGCGAGGTCTCAATGAGGCAGACCGAGGGGACGTTGATTTTGCAAGCAATTAAATAAGTAGTTTTTGATACCTGAAAATCCTAGGCAGGCCTGTGGGTAAATAGAATCGCGGTCAGTGCGCTCTTGCATGAATGCAGCAAGAGGATGGAAGACTTCAACAGTGAGACGGACAGTGACTACACCAGTTACTGGAGAGATTGGGTAGGTTGTGCCTTCCATTTTTATCTTCAGGCGGAGAAGTGTGTCTGCGTGTTTGTTGCTCGGTTCAGCCTTGTTTCATTCTTTCATTTTCGAAACAGCATTTACCTTGCGCATCATTTCCGTACTTTTCGTCATACCTCACCAAGGCAATTCGAGGAGCGTCTGGGCCAAGCTTCACTTCCAGATTTAAAGCTGTGGACCTCGCCAAGCGCCATGCCGCGTAAAATGAAATCAGCTGCTAGTAAGAGTGAGCTGGGGGTTAGCAAGAAGTTTACTATATACGAGGAGCACGAAGAGAGTCTACTTCCACATTGTCTAGGGTCTTGCCGGATGAGGCAGAATTCTCACTTGAGTCATGCCCATCCGGACATGCCTCTTGCGTCTACCGAACCAAGCAGCAATTACCTCCCATCGTCATCACCTATCGAACGCCATATGAGAAGACGTTCGGCGATTAGCCAAGATCTACAGAGGGTAAACTTCCCAAGGGATGAGGATGGTTTCATCGCTCAAGTCCAGGACGCGGTCCCCGGGAAAGATATTTCTCCCTATGCAGCACATATTCGATCAGGAAGTAGCCCTGTTCCGTATAATTCATACGATTATGGACCTCGAGCAGCCTCAACGCCGTCGGAAGGTGTCGGTGAAGTACCTGAGATGTCCGAACAGATATTAGAACCGAGTGACGATAGACAAGGTTTGGGCCAAGAAGATGTATATTATTTTGGGGAACTGAATGAGCCGAGCGATGATTTACCTGGAGTGGACGACGAAGAAAAAGACGGGCAGGAGGGCTTCCAGGAGCCAAGTCATGATGTATTAGAAAAGAACGAAGAGCAAGCAAATAGCATCATAAGGACGTTACCAGAACGTTCCTTTGTTGATTCTAGTGGAATCCCTTGGGATCTTGAGAATTCTGGACCCAGGAGAGTGCTCGGAAGGCGACCACCGCCTTTACCACCCCCTGGAAGTGAAAGTACAAGTCTTTCACCAGGAACACTTCCACACTGCCAATCAAAGGATCGAAAACAGGATCACTCAAAGAACATATTCTTAAAAAGACCATCGGCAAGGCTATCCACGATGCTGCGCGGAGGTCTGCTAGAGACAAAGGATGACACCATCGTTGAGCTACCACCAATTGGCATAGGAGATCTACGCAGGGGCATTCCTCCTCTCATCGCTAATTTCGTCAGTCTTCGCACGGTTGGTAACACTCAAGCCTCGAATTCTAAAACTAGATGGGCATTAAGGCCATCTGTACATCCCGGCTAATGACCAAAAGATACTTATTTCCTGTTGATTCTGTTCTGCCTTGTAGATCTTTTCATTCATACATTCTCTCATTTGATGAGTGAAAGCCTTGAAAGCGCTAACTCGTGCAATATCGCAGTTCATATCATCCCGCGGGAACGAATACTTCTGCGAAATCGACGAAGACTACCTCACAGACCGTTTCAACCTAACAGGCCTCAACACCGACGTACAATACTATCAATATGCTCTTGACCTGGTTACAGACGTCTTTGACCTTGACTGCGATGATGATATGCGCGAGCAAATTGAGAAGTCTGCGCGGCACCTCTATGGCTTAGTTCACGCCCGCTACATCACCACCACCAGAGGCTTAGCCAAAATGGTTGGTTCTATTGAGGTTCCTGCAATAACTCAATACCGCATGGCTAACGCGCAGTTTAGCTTGAGAAATATAAAAAATGCGACTTTGGCAAATGTCCCCGCGTGATGTGCCAAAACCACCCTCTCCTCCCAACCGGCATGGCCGACCTCCCCCACGTCCAATCCGTCAAACTCTACTGCGGCAAATGCGAAGACCTCTACAACCCAAAATCTTCCCGACACTCCACTATCGATGGCGCTTACTTTGGCACCTCGTTCCAAAACATCCTGTTCCAGGTTTACCCAGCCCTGATACCCGAGAAAAGCGTCAGGAGATATGAGCCAAGGGTTTTTGGGTTCAAGGTGCATGCGGCGGCGACGTTGGAGCGGTGGCAGGCGAAGAAGAGGGAAGAGATGCAGGAACGGTTGAGGGACGTGGGGGTCGAGAGGGTGTTTAAGGAGGATGTGGCGGATAGTGGGGAGGAGATGGAGGAGGATGATGGGGAAGAGGGGGACGGATTTGTTGAGTAATGGCAGGAGTGGAAGTTTCTATGTCAGCATAGGGGAGCAAGGGCGGGAAACAGAGGGGGACGGTCGATACCTGGCGTATGGTGGTCTGGCATACGGGATTTTACTGGGAGACCAAATCCATGATGAATGAATGCTCAACTTAGTATTTGACAGTGTGATATCGAAATTACTTTTCCGATCATTGCGGTGATGGGGCGGGGCATCAGGGTTACTTTAGGCCGTTGATGGCTAAGGTGGATGACAATCAATCACTATTTATTGGCCTGTTCTGTGCATTGAGAAGAATCGATACGTTTTCGGTCAGTTCCTCAGCCCTATCTTGTATAGGGGAGAACCACTAGCGCGGCGCACGAAATAAATCCTCATCACGCTTTACAATATTCAGATACACCATTCTCACTACTTTCTGGAGAACAAATTTGCATTGGCAACGAAGCAATGATTATCAATCGTTATTGGTAGGCTGTTTCTGGCAATCTGCAGTTGTTTTATCCCAAGATGATGAGCTCTTTTCACGAACAATCCAATTCCTATAGCATCATGCAGGAGACATCACATACTCCAGTATTACTCTGATTCGCCTATCGCGCTATTCTCACCGTGCTGTATGGGAGCTCGGAGGACTTGAGCTGACTGTTCGGCACAAACGTGAAGTCCGGTTGAGGTTGGTGAGCTCATAAGCATGAGAAGTGGAGATGTCGAAAAAGGTACGATCTGAAGAGATTTCGTCTTCCAAAGACCCTTTCGCTTTTACGTGATGACACTTGACACGGAAAGGCATTCCTCAATCCGAATATTCAATGTCGATCCTGTCTCTTATAAGTTTCAGCCTTGTCTGACCCACATCCCAAGTCTCCTCCTGCTGTCGTTCCTCCTGTCACCATGACCATGGCTAACGGGACCTTCGAATGCTAGGTATTACCTCATTCCTACCAATCTATCCACATCGCCTTCCAATGCCCACTCACACATGAAGAACTTTGAACGAACGGGCGGACAGACTGTACTCTTTCACTGGCACCACTCAAGGCTAGGGCGTACAAACCTCGGCCGGTGTCAGATAGATGGAAGTACTTGTTGAGAACTCGTCAGCTGATTCTCTACACATACGGACCCGCTCTTCTGCTTGCAAGATAATTCTAAGACCAACATGGCTGACTCTTGGTCGAAGGATGTCCTTTTTAGACAGCTTTGACACTCCCCGCGTCCCCAGCCAAACCTACGCTATAGGCAATAGCACTAACAGGTAACTTACCCTCGCATCTATTCAACATATCTGCACCGCACAAGTCATCTTGAAATGATGAACACTATTCACACTGTTTGAACCGGACACCGCCTTGTAACGAGGGCATTTTCCGGTCGTGAACGTATAAACACTGAAAATTCTGATTTAATGAGGTATGCTTCTCCCATCTTACTCTGGTTGTACGTATGCTTTGCTGACGGAGAGGCGCTAAGCCTGATTCTTAGATGAACTTGTCACTTTACACCGTACCCGCAGCACAAAATCGTGAGTGGAACTTGTGCTAATCGTTCTGTGTTCGAAAGATAGATTGAGCGGGTGTACATATTGTATGCTAACATTGAACCAAACATGGTAAGTTGGATTACTTTGCGTGTTGTCCTCTTGACTCTTACCTGATGAATCCAAATATTCGCTGTGTTCTTTCCGAGATACACTCCATGAAGAAACATATATTTCACCTTGGAGAACTGATAGTACTCCCTCTAAAGTCTTGTTGAGAAAATTGCTTCTACATTAAGACATCGCTAATTCGTTTGCAGACACTCGATAGGTTACGAAAGTCGACAGCCGAACTACTGTAACAGTGCATAGGGAAGCGACGATGGAACTAAAGGATTGATCAAGGACATAAGACCGAATGGAAGCGATCAAGAACTGCACGACTTGACGATCTGACCATATCAATAAACATTCTTCCAAACCCCTTGTCTCGGAATCGTTCCTCGTCAGTATTATACAATGCTTAAACTCCCACATTAGTTCTCTGAGCTTCGCCACGGAATTGTCTTAACCACAGTCACACTTGAAAACCGTCCAACTTAATCTCTCCAAATCCCTCCAACAAAACCAAATCTCCCACCCCAAACCACATACAACGCGCATATCGCCTCATCTCATCATTCCCCCCTGACACACCCTCTTTTTCCCTTCTCCCATACAACCCCCTTCCATCTTTCCCCTTCCTCTCCGGCACCACCTCAACCGCATAAATCCATTCCCCTCTGCTCTTCTCGTCAACTTCTGTGATAACAATGGGATAGAGACCATTGGACGGACAAAGGAAACCTGCACACATAGAACGGACGGATAGGACGGGCTCAGCGATAGACTCGTCTATCATCCTATCTTCAACTTCATCTCCCCCCCTCCCCACAAAACCAACTCACCACTCCCACCATTCCACCCCCTCCAACTCTTCCAACCCCTTCAGCCCCTACGCACCCACACCCTCATCCTCATCCTCCTCCTCCTCCTCCTTCTTCTTCTCCGTCATACGCAAGAAGAGGCTTTTGATACAAGAGGGAATGGGACTCTGACAGGAGAGGGGGGTTGGCAGGGACGTAGGCGGCGGGTGGGGTATTGAGGTGGTGGAAGGTGGGGGAGAATGGGAAAGGGGGCTGGACTGGGTGGATGGATGGATGGATGGATGTATTGAGCATCAGTACCTTTTCTGTGAAAGTACAGAGGTTAGGTCTTGTCTTACTGCACTAGGCGCTCTTTCTACATAAGCCTTGCCCTCGCATCGTCCGTCCTCTGATATGTTATGTTATACCTGTGCTTGTGCTTGTGCCCGAATCGCTCACCACCCACTCCCCCCCAGTTCCTTGTCCCTCGCCCTCAGGGCTCCAGATACCCTACCCAATCATCACACTTGCACTCCATCCCATATCCCCATGGTTCTCACCCACGCATCAACAGAGTCGCCGTACTGGAACGTTGGCCAGAGCTGGAGCGATCGTGCTTGGCTTTGAATGCGATGGCATGCAGAGTAGGGAATTTAGGGATGGTTTCGATACTGTAGTTTAGCAAGCTTTTGGTGACGCGGTGTTCCACCAATAGCGCTGTGGATGGTGTGGCGTTCCATCGATAGCGTGATGGATCATGCAGGATAGCTGAAACTTCCACTGCGACGACTTTTGTTACGAAGGTTCGCCTATGCTGTGGCTGGTTGTTGGCCACGATGGCAGAAAGTTGCCCGATGACGGCATTATCAGGTTTCGAGATGGAAGAGCTCAAGGCAATGCGTTCTTTGCTTCCAGACTCATCAGCGCCATCCGCCAACCCTCCCTTCATCCCACCTCTCCCTCATCTCCCTCCTCCGCGCCACCGCCTTCCTCCCCTCCCTATACCTCCTCAAGAACCCCTCCACATCCCCGTCGCTCCCATCCATCCAACTCTCCTCCATCGCCTTGCTGATCTCCTCTCCCTCCTTTTCGGCCTTGATCAATCGCTGGTACAGGCTCTTCGCCGACCAGGGCTCGAGCTGCTCGTCCATGAGGGATTGCTTGGAGCGCCATTGATGCTCTAGGGCTCGGAGCTGGAGGAGGTGGGTTTGGGTTTGGTGGCGGAGGGAGAGGAGGTGGGCGTGGCGGGTGGAGAGGTGGGAGGCTAGGGAGGAGGTGTGCGCTAGATGTGGTGGGAGCGGGGAGGGGGTGAGGGAAGGATGAGTGTAGGAGAGGGCTGTTAGGAGGGGGGTACTGGTGAGGACGGGTTGCAGGGCGGTGGTTCTGTGGGATTGAGGACTAGTGAGCTATTGAATGGAGGGAGGGTAGGGGGGAGGCGTACGGTTTATCGAGGAGGACGGGTGGGAGCCAATGGTCTGAGGCGGAGGGAGGAAGAGGATGGGGGGATTGAAGATGAGACTGAGAATGAGTAGGGTGGGGGGTGTTTTCGATCGGCGGAGGCGGTCGAGGTGGGGCATTGTGGGGGGTTGGACCGCCATAGCTTTCTTGTGGAGTGGTGGTGTTGCGGCTAGGTTTCGGCGGGGGCGGTGGAGGCGTGCTGGCATCGAATGGTTGGGAGCAGTACTCGTGCATTGGGTTTGTATACGACATCGAGTAATCGCATAGGTATACAGAAGAGATTTGGTTGCTTGAAGTCTTGGTGAAGCCTTATCGATAAGTACAGCCTAGCGATAAGATACAGTACAAACTACTGTAGCGCTTCGCAGCCCATACCTACGATAGTCACCTCGAAGCATCAAGTCATTATTGAATGGTGCATCAGTAGGGTTGAAGGTTTCGAAGCCACTACACTGCAAGATCTGTACCAGTATTCCACCCTAAGTTACGGAGTATGTATTCCCATATGGCTGTCATAGCTCCGGGGACATTACTCTCAACGTCGAGTGATACAGGCTTGCGTGCGACGTTGCTGATATGTCACCGCATCCCATGGGAGAGAACACTTGGATGAGCAAACCTTACGGAGTATAGAGTCTTCTATCTTTCTTGTCCCATTCGTCGAGGATGTCTCGTTGATTTCCCTCTACTCTCTACATAATTGAAAAATATTTTAAGTATTTTAATCTCTCCTACCGAACCGCCAAGCGAACCGCCAATGTCAGTAGCGATTACTTGGGATGAAAAGCCTTATTTCTCGCCTTCTGAGTCGTCCCTCAGCGTGAAGATCAACTTAGATTTAGATCTTATGCAAGGCATTAGCTCTGCACCGTCATCGAAGCCTACCCAGCTGCCATTCCGTTCGTCCTGATGGATCTCGTTAGGTTTCTGCACGGCTCGTTCATCTTGAGGTCTCCAATGCTGCAAGATGCATGCCGCATTCGCGGCCTCGATGAACCACTCGAGGTGTAAAAGATCCGGATAAATACTCGCTTCTATTCTATCAACTAGGACACCATGTCGTAATGCCCTCGGGAATGGACGGGAGCTTTTGCGGCTTTCAATGCAGAACAGACGTACATTTTAGGTAACATTTCTGTGATACTACAAGAAAAACCTTATTGCGTCAACAAGAAGGTAATACATATGAAGAGGGAGAGAAAAAAGCATGCAGCACGAAATCCAGAGGAAAATTCAAAGGAATACATGGATCCAGTGACCAGTTACGGCATGCAATGCTTTCGGCACAATATGGTTCATTTTATAAAGGTAGCAATGATAAGCCCGACGAATGTTAGCGTTTGGAAGGACGTAGCATTGGTGATGAAGCCTACAGTAGTACAGACCCAGGTCCACCAGAGGCCGAGATTTGGCCGACTAACGTAGCGTCGGTATTATTAGAAGAACAGAGCAGTTGTCAACTTTTCTAGCTCTAGAATTGGATCAGAATGAACAAGAAGCCGAAGAGGTAGTGCACGTGAACATTACCAGGCCTCAACCCAGGCATTACAGAGATGGTCGACCAACACCACAAATAATATGATAGTGGCTCGTTATTGGTCAATGGATCTGTGTTCCGGTCCGGAAGGGTCTACCAATTGACCTCATCCGGTTATTGTTATGGAAGGTTTTCCGTACCCATTCCATAGGTGGGCAGTGTTGTCGACCGAGTTCCACGAGCATACGCGGGATGAATATCGCTTCAGTGACTGATCTGACAACAATTAATGAGGACTTATTGCGTTTTCTGGAGTTGCAAAAGCTGGTGTACGTTTGCCAGATCTGGATTGGGGAGAAAGGTCAAATCGGCTCACTATCGTCGAATAGTGGGAGCGACGCTGGTTCAGAACCAACAGAACATGCTTACAATATCATGCCCAGCTTCTCCTTTCGGCTTACTACAACTCTCGCATCCCCAACTTTCGAGGCGGACTTTTTGGGGGCGGAGTTTGCAGACTGTGCCACTGCCATGGCCACACCGTAATCCATCTCGCGTAGCAGAAAACACAGCTCTGTAAGTAGAATTCTTTTTACCGGCAAAATCAATTTATCCTGCAAAACAACAAATGGTTGTATAAGACGAACATGCCCTCATACCCCCCATAGGGATGCCATCCCAAGCTATAGTAGAGAACAAAGTCAAGCGCTCAAATGACCGATTGGGAATTTTGGTAAGAGAAGGCTCAAAGAGTCAAAGCAGCGCGAGAAAGCAGCCTGTCTTTCCTCTAGCATGGCCTTAGGTAATTATTACAGTGTTAGTCTGTGTATTATGTATTATTGCCTGAAGGTAGAATAGGTACTACAAGTACATGTTCTAGTGCTGGTTCCTGCGCATGGAATCGCGAGGGGTGGCCCCGGGTGGGTGTCCCGACTTTTCCCTGAAGAGTTGTTTCTTGCATGGTGCGACAGGCTTATGCAAGTGCTATTGCTCGAGCTACGGTCGGCGCCGTCGTGAGCTCTGCATCTCGGCTTCCTGAAGCGCTCAAATCTTCACTCACCACCCCCCCGAATCTCGCACTTTATCAGTATACAAAATTCATCACCATCGATCGATTACTGGTTAATCTTCATCGTTGACCATGCTGGACCCGACCACCCCCGTACGGGCCTTGCGCTGTCTACATAATGTGTTCATATACTCCGTACCCTCTCTGCCATTCAGCCAGCGCCTATATAAATGAATCCGAATGCGTCATGGAGAGGTCGAGATTCGCATGGCCTCCGCGCCACGGACCGTTGAAGTATTGTCGACAAGGGAGCCACGAGGATCTCCACACTCCAACTCCACGTTATCCGATCATCGCTCCCCTTTAGAGCTGGTAGACCGATCCTCCGAATGAACTACTGGCTTCGCCTCTCGCTATTGCGAGTAGCATCCTTAGCATACGGCGTATGCAACACCTCGGAGCAATCCATGAGTGACCTTCGGCGATCACCAACAGGCCTCCAACGCTCGTCATGTGGTAAACGTGGTCGAAACAAAGAGGCAGCTGTGAGCCTGTGTCGCACATGGTGCGCATCCCAAGGGCCGCAATGAAGTGCTTTGTTCAAAATCCCCCAAGTGGTCACTTTAGCGTAACTTGCATCGCTCGCTTGCTGACGGCGCTGTGTGTGTGGCTATGGAACTTACTTTATTGAATCTCGTGTCCCTCGCAAAGCCAACATCGTCATAGGCTGACTGGTGGACGAGATGCTTGGCTCAACGCTGGAGAGAGCGTCGTTTGACGAGAACGGTTGGTCTTATGCATCGACAAGAATAGCCGTGTCCTACTCAGCTTGGGTTGCCTGACATGAAGAATCAGCCTGAGGTAAGACTCGACTCCGACGAGGGGGCGTCCGCAGTGTGTAAATAGATCTCGGGGAAGCCTGTGGAGCGTGGAGGGAAGTCGGACTGCCTGAGACTTGAGTAGGATCTCTCGACTGATGGGGTCGATCGACTTCCCGTGATTGTGAAATTCTTCTTGATTCTAGTGGCCATGTCGGTCGTAGACCCAATCATCCCTTGTCCTCGGGCCATTCAGCGTTCGAAAGAAACCGAACCCGACGCGGGCCAACCACCCAGGGCCATCAACACCACCACAACAATTAATTATCGATACCCTTTTCCCCTCCGCACCACTACCTTACTCTTCTCTTCTGCTCTCTCCACATCGGCCCGTTGCGTGCAACCACTTGATTGAACCAATGATAGGACTCACTGCTGCATAACAATCAATTAATTGCGTGCATTGTCATCCACAAGGCCTAAGCCTCCTTGCTTCTTTTCGCTTGATCCATCTGCCAGACTAGCCTGCGCATCGACTCCACGGAGAGCGTTTCACCTTCAGACAGATTATCTTACCCGGATTCTCTCGCTCTCACCCCTCACACCTCCATCAGACCCTCAGCTCAGTCTTCACACGCAACTTCGGAAGTCGAATCTATTCAAATTGCGGTGTAGGGGTCTTGTTGATATGTATGGTCGACTATCAGGGTCAAAACGGCGCAAATAGGTCAGGGGCAGGAGAAAGAGAAGGGGAAAATTGGCCACTTCGGGGTCGCAGGAGGAGACACCTCGCAGCACCGAGCCGTTATCGTCATGCGATAATTGTTTGCTACTGATCATTCACTGGACACACCAATAAGTGGCGGCTTCTCGCCGACGACAACAACAACAACATAAACAACCTCCACTCCTCAAAGTTTGTACCACCAACGCCGTCAGCAATGTCGGCACCGACTCCACCAGTGGAGCTCAGGAACCACTGCTCGGTAATCTACAACAACACCCTCTATACATACCAGGTAGATGCTTTCCAGTCGCTGGCCCTTGAAGACGGGGCGCAGTGGTCACGGTTGCCCATGGGTATCGCTACGAATGGCTCAACCTGCGTTCAAGGGTCTACCAATGGTCAAGATTCTTTATACATTGTAGGAGGGGTAACAAATTCGTCGACCACGGTTTACTCCGGCCTTCAGCGATTTGCCTTTGGACAGCAAAAGTGGGAAGAATGCGCGCCTGCAGTAAACGTTACGAATAATAGACGATACCATGGATCAACCTTTCTTAACTCATCATCTTCGATACTCATCTATGCTGGGTCGCAAGACGGTAACTTCGAACCATCCTCGCAAACCTTTCTAATATCGACGAGCTTTCCTTTCAACGTCACAGCATTCAGCTCAGATGCGCCACCAGTAACAAACCCTTTAATGATGCCGTGGAACTCAAGTCATGCTTTGATGCTGGGGGGTGACACTAACAACAAGAAGCTATTTACCTTCGGTCCTGATGATCGCTGGCAGCAGCTTAAGGTTAGCCTGTCGGATGGTCTGAAAGATTCGAGTAAGGTTCAAGCGGTCATTGAGTCTGGGAGTGATGGGAGCAAAGTCTTGGAAATGTTCGATACAAGCGTATCACCAAACCAGATCTCTACACTTCTACTGCAAGACGCCAATACTGGATCGGCCCACCAGTCGCAAACATCAAACACACCGTCTTCGTCTTCAGAATCAAGGCAGCCACCAACGAAACGGCGAAAAAGAGATACAACGTTAGCAGACAGGCCTGCTTATAATAGTACGCTCGCACCCCAGGATGTTCGCAATCGATTTTCCCTTGCGCAAGATCCCACTGGCTTGGTAGTCACATCTGGTGGAAATCCTGGAAATCCGGTAGCTTTGTTTAATCAGACCGCAAACCAATGGATCGACCCGATTGCATTTTTCGGTGGCTCGACAGCCAACCCACAACCCCCTATCGAAACCCATACCTCGACTCCTACTTTTTCGCTTACATCTACCACCGCGAGTTCAACAGGACAGCCGTCGCCGTCCTCCACATCATCATCATCTGCTTCGTCTGGTTCTACACCCACAAGGCGCCACGATCTTACCGTCCTTGGTGCAACACTAGGTGCCGTGTTGGGCACTGCAGCTCTTCTAATTCTTGCTCTACTTATCATACGGTGCATCCGTCGACGGAAGAGTAATATCGGACGTCGCACGAGGGACTTTGATGTGGACAGCAAACATGAAATGGACTTTGCCGACCAAGGTGCAGATTTCATGAAGGAAGCAGGTGGCTCATTAGCTAGCCGTCATAGGAGAGATTACTCCGGCCACTCGAACACTTCCATTGCCATCATGTCCGGTGGTACTAGAAGCGACTCACAACACTCTAAGCGAGGGTTTCTTCACAAACCAGGCGATAGTGATGGAAGTTCTAAATCATTCTTTAGCCGTACGAGATCGCCCCTTGCACCCTCACCGCCTCTAATCTCTCATCCCATCGTGACTACTTATCCAGGCGAAGCAAGCGGAAACCCTCTCGCATCCCCTGAACCAAGGACAGAAGCCAGGACAACGGAAACGGGATGGAGTAAGTACTTCAACAATAGCTCTACAAACCTGGGCACTGTACCTCCGGGTGCCGTACGCCATGACTCTGGCTCTCGACGAACCACGTACACGTCTCAAAGCTTGTCAGACTATGAATCTTCTCGCGTGACATCTTCTCATCCGCACGAATCGGCAGAAGTTCAGCCACTCAACATCCCTGCGAGCCAACCCTATGCACCAAACACCCATATCGTAAGCCCTACATCAGGTCTTCCCTTACCAGGTCTTGCAATATCTTCTGGAGGGCCAGGCCACGAACCATCCTCACCTTCGTCTGCTGTCTCCGATATCGATGAAGAAGACGATTATCGCCAGAACTCATCCCAGGGGCAAGACCATGAGGGTACTGCATCATGGACGCCAGTAGAGCGAGGAAGCGCATGGGAAGAAAGGCCAATCAGCAGCGTTTATGCAGACAGTGTGATCTACCCTCACCCTGGTGAAAGGGTGCGCATACCCAACTTCCCTCGCGTTCCAAGCGGCGGCAACTCTCTCAGGAATAGTCAAGTCGAGGGCGGCAGATGGATACCAAACTCGGCAAGCAGAGATCTTGGGGCCACTGGTGCTCCAGACAGAGAGCTACCGGAGCCGGGGAATAGGAGAGCATTACCTGCAACTGGGACTTCGGAAGTCCGAATCTTTCCAAGGAGGCCTGAAGAGATCGGTCCTCGCGGTAGGGGTGGGGCTCAAACAGAAGACATGAGTTGGTTGAACCTTGGAAAGTGATTGGGTTCTTGTAATATTCCTTGAAAGGAGTAATTTCATCTGTACTTTTTTGCATGGCGAACTGGAGCATCAACAGGATTCCCAAATCAGCGGGGATACCATCCTTTCGTTTCTGTACGATCATTACAGGCAAGTTATTGATTGCGGCTTAATCAGCATTATGGTGTCTTTGTTTCGGGCTGAGGGAAGCTCCTATTTATACCACGAGAGATTACGATGGTCGGATTGGGGATGAGATGGCATCGGTTGGTTCTTGTGGAGGGAGGAAAAAGTACAGGAAAGCATCTGGGTAGATGTTCGAGATGCTGAGCTGTATTTTAGATGTACTAGGTATCAGAGCATCAAGAGCATCAATGAAGAGGTTGTCGAATCTACTCCGGTGTCACTTGGCTGAAGAATGTTGTGTTCATAGCACTGCTGAAGTCTGATTACTTTAGTATCAAACACCGATTTGTATGTCTATCACTATGTCTGCTGCACCAGACCTTGTAAAACTGAATTGACTTCAAGCTTCGGCTGGACCCAACGAGGCTGTCCCGCAGGCCTGCTCTTTCCGATAGCGATAAGGCTGACGCTTACTAACCGAGGAATTGTTTGGTACCTTACTCGTACTGGATCCAATTTATGAGAAAGATATGTAGAGGTTTTACTTTCTCATTCTTTAACAAGAATCCAGGCCGAGATGTCTACTTTAGCCGATGAGCTGCTCAATGACTTCGAGGAATCCGCATCAGAGGGTGAGAACGAGCAGCAAAATGGATTCTTACAGCATACCGCAAGTCCGCCTGAAGCAGGCTTGCACAATAGCCAACCCTCAGCTTCTACAAATGGCGGGGTGATGGATGTGGACGAAGAAGATGAGGACGAGGATGATGAGATGGCTGATGAAGGCATGGCTGGACGGGACGCGCCAGAGGATGAAGAAGAAGCCAAGGCAAAGGTTGAGAAAATGCAGCTTGGTGGAGTGAACGACGTGCGGAATGTCGCAGGTCTCATGAAGACGCTGGAGCCAGTTCTTGAGGTAGGTCATGTCTTTCTGTTCCCTTTGCCATCTCTATAAAAAGCAAGATTTACATCTCCTGTGAACACAGCCCTGACGTTATTCGTCGTCTCCAGAAAATCGCAGAGTATCAAGCACTCCCACCTGAGAAGCAAACGTCTTTTATTGGGTCTATCGAAGATAACCCCGAGTACCATCTCCTCACACAGTCGAACACCCTTTCAACGTCAATCGATAATGAAATCATCCTGGTGCATAAGTTTATTCGAGACCACTACTCAACCCGATTTCCTGAGCTGGAGACCCTCGTCACAAATCCTCTCGACTATGCAAAGTCGGTGGCGATCATAGGAAATGGACCAATGGACAATATCAAAGAGATGGCGCAGAAGACTGATAACCTTGTGGGAGCACCGTTGAAGTCAATTCTTGATGGGCCCTCTCTTATGGTTGTGACCGTTGAAGCAACTACTTCAAGAGGACGTGAAATGAGCGAAAAGGAACTACAGACTGTTATGCGAGCATGCGAAATGACTCTGTCACTTGACAAAGCCAAGAGGATCTTGACCGAATACGTCCAATCACGGATGAACCTCTTCGCCCCAAACCTTACAGCCCTAATCGGCTCCCTCACCGCCGCCCAACTCCTCAACTTTGCTGGCGGTCTCACCGGCCTCGCAAAAACCCCCTCCTGCAATCTTCCCCCCCTGGGCTCCAAAAAACAATCCCAAACCGGCTTCGCCACTAATGTCGGTGTCCGCCAACAAGGCTTCCTCTACCACTCCCCCATCATCAAAGGCATCCCCAATGACCTCAAACGCCAAGCCATGCGCATCGTCGCCGCAAAAGTCGTCCTCGCCGCCCGCGTCGACCGTGTGCACTCCAGCCTGGATGGCTCCAACGGCCAACAGCTCAAACAAGACTGCCTCGACCGCCTCGAGAAACTCACCGAACCCCCGCCCAACAAAGGTCCCCGCGCCCTTCCCGCGCCAGACGATAAACCCTCCCGCAAACGTGGCGGCCGACGCGCCCGCAAGGCCAAAGAAGCAACCGCGATGACGGACCTCCGCAAAGCGCAGAACCGCATGGCCTTTGGCAAAGAAGAGAAAGAAGTCGGCTACGGCACCGGCTCCTCCACAAAGGGCCTCGGCATGATCGGCGCCGCGAACGACGGCCGCATCCGCAGCCAGCAGATCGACCAGCGCACCAAAGCCAAGCTCTCGAAAAACAACAAGGGCTGGGGTCTCGGCGGCGGTACCGCGTCCTCTCTCGGCGGCACCGCCTCCTCATTCCGCGGCTTCGGTTCCGCAGCCGGTGGGGGGAACGCAACCGTACTCGGGCAGCACGGGCTCCGAGCCTCAGGCGTCGGCACGAGTGGCACGGCGAGTTCGGTCAGTTTCACGCCGGTGCAGGGGTTGGAGCTCGTGGATCCGAAACGGCAGGCCGACATGCGGAGGAGGAGAGAGGAGGAGGCGGATCGGTGGTTTAAGGGCGGGACATTCACGCAGGTTGGAGGGGGAGGTGGGGGGAGTGGTGGTGGGGGAGGGGAGAATGGTGGGTTCAAGGTTCCGGCGTTGCCGGTGAAGAAGGCGGCGGCCGGGGGTGGGGAACAGGGATGAGTTGTCTCGGGAACGAGGTGCGAGTGCATGGATATGGGCGTTTGGGGTGGTGGTGATAGCGGTGCTCATTTTAGCGAGACTGGCGTTGATGGAATACGGGGGTTAGTTGAGCAGCTGGCATTCGATGCTTGTACTATCACTACTTATAAGCGGCATAAGGGAGATGAGGTTGCTGGCCCGGTCAGCGATGGCTGGGATGGATCTTGCCCGGAGTTTTTCAAAGCGTGATAGAGGGAGGGGGAATGGTAAAATATTGCTGGGTCTGGTATCGTTTGGTCGGGCTTTATTGACGGCGATAGCCCTTCGCAATGACCAAGTTCTCTTCCTCCCTTCCAACCTCCTGTCGCCTCTGACTCTTCTTCCCACAAGAGCTTTCTCGCACAACGGACTCGTACCCGTACATTAAAGAGACCATGACCTTATAGCTACCGGATTTGGAGTGTCTGATCCCTATAAAGACAACGTCGACACTGGGATATAGTCTAAACTATACCCTGCTAGCCCGCCTACAGGGTGTAGACGGGCGAGCGCAGCTGAGAACGAGATGCGTGGATGGAGGTTTGGCATGTTGAGGAAATGATGTTCTTCTCCGCGGAGGTTCCGCCGGCAGATAGGTGGTTTGCCAATGCCATGACGGGCGCCGCCAACTCGGTGCCTTTCGATGACCCAAAAGCGGGCAGCGATGTACTATGAATTTGGTGGTGAGAGGGAGGTTTAGCGGCTAGCGACTGACGGAGGAAGAGGCGTGTGTAGCAGAGGGTGACACATCTGACTGATTGTTCTGTCCGATTCAGAGTCAGTCAATGGTTGTATAGACCAAAATCTGGGATTGAAGCATGGCTTTTGAGAAGTTGGGAAAACGACTAGGTGTCAGATCAAGTGTAGGTTTAAGTGTGTCGACTTGCGGCTTCATGCTCAGATGAGATGGAACCGTCCGCATTGCAGAATTCTCAAGCTTGTTCATCATACGTGGAAGGTTTGTGGGGGGTGAGAAATGGAAATTGATATCTCACCAACCACTGAGTTCTATAGCCCGGGCTTCTAAGAGTTTGGAGTGTATTAGAACGGCGAAGAAATGGTAGGAAGATATGAATGTCTGCGGAAGCGTTTGGCGATCGCCGGGGAAGACCCGTAGATTCAATGGCCCTTGGACCTGCGAACAACTGGCTGTAGTAACGCTCCGATTCCCACCTGGCATTTCCAGCGGGACATTCATCTCTTCGTCAACATCGGCATTGTCTTTTACCCCGTAGGGTTTTCCTTATGCATTGACTCCACACCTGACTGTATCTCGGCGACGCTTTTTCCATCGAATAGGGCCTCGAAATCTGCCTTGGATGTCGGCGGAGCAGGCTCCGGTTTCTGTCTTTGAAGCCAGGATCTGGAGCCCTTCCATTCGTTGATAGAACTGACTTTTTTCTTCTCGTCGACGTCGGGTATGTTACGTATTGAAGGGTCGAATAGAAGTTTGGTATACGATTCTTTGTCATGATAATATGCATCGACGTCTTTTTCGAACCCAGTAGACATCATTGAGGTGATTCGTCAAAGCGTTGTGAAAATGAGATGAACATGAACATGAACATGAACATGGAGATGCCGACAGGGGGCATTGAGGCTAGGCAGAGACGGCCCGATTGCCCCGATTGGCCCTGTCGATTATCATAGATATCAGACAGAGAGCTTGAGAGTTGAGACATCACTTCACGAACAGTGAATAAGGAACACCACCTTCAGCCTAAGCGTCATCGCCTCACACCACCATGGACTCTCCACCAGGATCCCCGCTCTCCTCCCACGCTTCGAGCGAATTCGCCGACGACGTCAAAACCGAAGAACGAGACCAAAGCTTAGATGCTCTTCCAGATCATGATGATACCCGTCTGATGCCTCCATCAAAGAGACAGCGCACTGGCCAGCATTCTTACCGATCAACGCCTGCTTCCCATCCTGAGCCGCCAGAGGATATCGGGGACATCTCGTCTGACACTTCTGGCGATGTACCTGGATCACCCCTAGCGCCTGGAATGCCCCAGACGCAGGACGATGATCCAGTGACCCATGAACAAGTTACTGTCTGCAGATGGCTCGATTGCCCAATTGGGGATGTAGGCAATATGGATGTTCTGGTTCAACACTTGCATGATGTCCATATCGGGGTAAAGCAAAAGAGATATGCTTGCGAATGGGAAGGGTGTTCTCGAATAGGCATGCACCATGCGAGTGGATATGCTTTGAGAGCACATATGAGGAGTCACACTAGAGAGAAGCCGTTCTATTGCGCTTTACCAGGTGATTTGGTCCACCTATGGGAGTCGTTTGGTTCAATGCTAAATTTGTTTTAGAATGTGATAGATCGTTTACACGTTCAGATGCACTTGCGAAACATATGCGTACTGTACACGAGACAGAAGCTCTGCGGCCTTCGGATCCGATCCCAAGGAACCACTCCGCAGCCCAGGTCAAACCCCAACGGCTGAAGCTGATCGTCAACTCGAGGCCTCCGAACGATGAACAAGGCAACGGAGACGGAGACGTCGATGATGATGCAACAATCTACAGCGCTACGGACATCGACCCCGAGGCTCCACCACCATTACCATTCGAGTACCCACTGGACGTCCATTTCACGGAAGAAGAGCTTTCAATGCCTCCCGATCACTTGTTCAAACTCCTCCGGCGGCAAGTGCATTGGGCCGAAGAAGACGGATCAGAGCTCAGGCTCGAGATAGAAGCGCTCCAAGGCAAGAGAAAGGAGGAATGGCAGGCAAAGGAGCTTGTATTAGCGAACCTGATGGAAGCAGAACTTGCGACTGCAGTAGACAAAGGCGAGGACCACGACAAGGTTATGGCGTTGAAGGATGATTTACCACATCCAATGCTTCCCATGTCGGGCGCTACTCCTTGGTACAGGATACCGCAGCCAGAAGCTGCGGAGGAGAGTGGTGTGGAGTCTGAGACGACTCTGAGGGCTATTACCACCTGATCAGCGCTTTACGAAGACGTAGTTCTCAGTTGACACAAAATGAGAGACATGTAATACATAGTGAAGTGACAACATGAAGCTTGTGTTGCCTTGTAGCAGGTGATGGCATACCAATATTCACCTACTTTCCTGAGCTTTGACCAATCAATTCAATGCCCGTGTAATTGTCCCAGAATCCTACACCCGACTGAGATACAATCTCACTTTGAAGAAACTCGAACTACCTTAGACTTAGGGTTGAGCTCGCCTCTATGCGGCACTATTCCTAATTTAACCAATTGTCTCGTTCGAACATCAACCTCGACAACAATGTCTAGCAAAGTCCCAGACCCATGCGCGCAACGACTCGTCCAAAGCAGACTCACCTCAGCCTTCTTCTCCCCGAAAGTAACCAACAATGCCTCGCCCTACTTCACAAAACCCCAACCAGCACCCGCCTCCTCAACCACCCCGGGCGAAGAAACCCCCTCCATCACCACTATCTCGTCCAAAACATCCAGCCTCGACCTCCACCCAATGCGCCGATCCAAAATCTCCCGCTCCCCTCCACGCCTTCCAACTTCCCCCTCCTCAACCCGCCGCATGCTCCTCGCCGCCACAGCCGCAGAAACAAAGTCCCTCCTCCCGCGCCTCCTAGCTTCAACACCGCACGCCCCCGCAGCCGGCCAACTCCTCCAGAACCTCCCCCCCTTGGACCCAAAATACTGCCCGCGCCTCCCCTCCTCGCCCATCCGCGTCCTCAACACCGACACCCTCGACGCCGCCCTCGCCCTCTCCACGCCCTCGAGCAAGAAACCCGTCCTCATCCTCAACATGGCCAACGCCCACCACGCCGGCGGCGGCTGGCTGCGCGGCGCGCTGGCCCAGGAAGAATCCCTCTGCTACCGCAGCAGCCTCTCCTTCACGCTCAAAAAGCGCTTCTACCCCATCCCCGAGGCCGGCGGCATCTACTCGCCGTCCGTGGTCGTAATGCGCGAGAACCTAGCGCAAGGCCACAAACTATTCGATCTGGCAACGCCGACCTCCCTGCCCGTCGTCAGCGTCGTCAGTGTCGCCGCGATCCGCGACCCAGTGCTGACCCCGAACGGGGAAAAGTACGCACACGCGCAAGACCGGGACGCGATGAAAGCCCGCATGCGCGTCGTGCTGCGGATTGCGGGCCGCAAGGGGCATAAGACGCTCGTGCTGGGGGCGCTCGGGTGCGGGGCGTTTGGGAATCCGAGGGGGGAGGTTGTGGGGTGCTGGATGGAAGTGCTGGGGGAGGGGGAGTTTGCCGGGGGGTGGTGGGAGGGGGTTGTGTTTGCGGTGATGGAGGAGGGGGGAGAGGAGGACGGGGAGGGGAACTTTGGGACGTTTTGGAGGGGTTTGAATGGGGTTGGGGTGTGATTTCGGGTGTGGATGGGCTGGGAAGGTGGGACAGGGGAAGGGAGTTGCTTTTTAAGATACCCACAACAAGCGTGTCCACTATTATTAGGACTGAAAACTGTCCAGGAAGCTCATGACTGTATATATCTCTATCTGTAGCACCAAATCCTGGTATATGAACTTTTTCAAGCCTCTTGCACTTCCCACCCATCCCTTTCGTCCTCGGGCATTTTTCCAATGTCCATGACCCACCATCAAGCCATCAGAGATGCCACACCTCCCCCGTCTGCCCAAACCCTGCCAGACATCAAAATCCCAACCCCCGCAGCATGCAAGGCCCCCCACTCCTGAATGCTCCGTAGGCAAATCTAGGTTGTCCGGTTCGCCGGTCGTGTGTCCAAGTATACCAACCAGGTCGATGTCGTATATGGAGGCTGCCGGAAACGGATCCGACTTCTATATACTGATTTGGAGAGGGAGGATGACGCTGGTCCTAGCGGTGCTATACCTAACCACAAACAACTCCATTCGGAGCCCACAGCTGCCTAACCCCTCCCCCCTTCCCCTTTCCCCACCCACACTCACCTCCTCCTCCTCTTCTGCCCCCTCGTCAACCACCCACTCCTCCTCACCTTCCCCCCACCCCCAAACATCAAGCACCAACCCCCCACACACGCCATCGCCCCACTCCCCATCATCCCCAGCGCAAACGCCGTTTGGCCCGTAGCGGTATACTTTGCATAAGCGTAGAAAGCGGCGGCGATGTGCAGGGTCGTTGTTAGGGTGACGGAGGCGGTGGTGTAGAGGGGTGGTGGGGGGGTGGGTTCTGGTGGGGAGGGTTGTTAGCCTGGTCTGCCTGTTGTGGGGGGTAGGGAAGGGGGGAAGGGGGTATGGGGGCATGAGGGCATGAGGGCCTTGCGGGGGTAGGTACCTTGTGATGCTGAGGAAGAAAGCGGGATCAGTCCCGAGAGGAGGAGGGAGAGGAGGGCGAGGGTGATGAGCGTCAGTGCTAGACTGCGGCAGAAGTAAATTTCTAGATCTGGGTGGCTTGAAACATAGGCATCAGTTCAGGTCTTTTCTCTTAGGTTTCTGCCTAAGTGGATCATGGGGGGGTTCGGTGGAGAGACGACGCACCGGTTGGGTTGCGGGCTGTGGGCGAGAGAAGAGTGATGATCAAGCTGGGGTAGAGGAGGAGAGGGAGGGCCTGGAGGGCGAACCAGGCCGAGGTGGCGGTGATGTAAAATGCCAAGGCATCCATGGTAGTGGATGTGAGTAAGTGGTGGTTGAGATACCTATATTGGTTTTGTTAGAGCGGAAAGAGACCGTTTGGAGGTCACTCTTGAGCTTCCTCGGAACATAACGCAATTATATTCAAAGGCTTTACCAGTTACACGACCACAATGTTCTGACATCTACATGTACGGTGATGAAATGTATCTTATCGATTGAATGCTGAACCGCTGCCTCGATCTAAAGAGCACATGGATATCTATCTGACAATGGTTGAAGTGTCAAGAAAACCTAACGCCTAACGCTCGCTCTAGCT
>JAABUL010001737.1_pt1 | contig 39566 bp, 73 predicted proteins | sample 5559151 | NCBI WGS metagenome assembly JAABUL01 (sample SAMN10711876, study PRJNA513368) | rock metagenome | isolation source: Antarctica rocks | place: Antarctica: Victoria Land, Pudding Butte sud | reverse complement strand
GGGTAAACCATTGGCGGTATACCACAGCAGCAGCGTGGTACCATGGGCCACATTTTACCTAGGTACCGGCACCATGGTATCACCTGTAGTAAACCCACAAGGTATACCACAGCAAATCCTTGTAGAGAACAGATGCATGTAGCGAGCCTATACTAGTGTGCTTTGGACAGGAAGGAGGACACTGCGGCAGCAAAATTGGCCAGCAAATGAAACGTTTGTGCGCGAATGGAGTTCGCATACAGAAGTGCTGCTGTTGGCGGCAGTGCAGCATCGCAGGAAAGCAGCCAGACTCTCCATGGCACAGTTGACAAATCGTGATGATGCGCTGTACACGATTGCTTCTCTGAAGATAACTCTCTTGATTTGCAAAGCTCCCTAAGTCAAGGACTTCGATCTGGTGAATTCTGCAGCAAGGAATGATGCACACGCGATCTGTGTCCAGCAGGACATTGCGTCCAGCTCTACCTGACCAGCTGGACCATTGCCTATGACTTTCGGAAGCTGTCTGCAGACGACCTTATAGGAAGGTCGTAAAGAATCGTTTTGACTCAGTCGCGCCCTGCCTCCTGTGCAAGCTGGCGCCCAAGGCTGAAACCCTTCTGACATTGGTTGGGACTGTTTCTGTCTAGGTTGTGGCTGGGCTGCCGTCACTGCGCCGCCGGATGCATCACACCGATGCCGGCGTCGGCACCGGCGCCGGCCACAGCTCCTGGCCGCGCTTGAAAGCCCATATGTCTGTCACTACCAGCAGTTCTTCCGCCGCTGGCGGATCAGCCACCGGCGGATCCGCCACCGCCGCCGCTGCCGCGCCGTTCCGCTCGCTGCCGCCTGCCGCCGCATCCTGCTGCTGCCCATCTGCGACGGCTGCGCCGTTGGCTGCTGCTGAGTTGTTTTCACCGTCTGCCGGAGCGGCCGCCGGGGATGCTGCGGCTCCCGGCACAAACTCTGCCGCCGCGGCCGACAGCTTGGTTGGCGTCGCCGGCTCTGCGGAGTACCCAGCCGCGCCGTTTGGGCCGCTCGCCGCCGCCGCCCCACTTGCTGCCGCAGCATCGTCCGCCACCGCGCAGGTGCCGTCAGCTGCCGGCGCGGGCGCAGCCGACGCCGACTCGTCCGCAGGCGGCGCTGCGGCGGTAGCTTCCTCTGTCCCGCCTGACGCCGCTGCCGTTTCCGCACCGTCGCCTGCCTCCGCAGCACCGAGGATGTGCACGCTCAGCTTCCGGCGCGTCGCGGCGCCACCGACCGCCTCCTGAGTACAGCAAGTGTACGTGGCTCAGCGGTTTACTTGGTGCGAGGCAGTGCTGGTGCTTGCTGGCAGCCCTGACAAAAATTGCAAGCAGGGTTGTGAGACACGCAGAGGCACACAAGTGCAGCACAACGGACATCATCACTCGTTGCAGAGGCCTGCAGGCTGGAGCGTCGGCCACCGCAACCCTGTTCCGGCGAGGCATCGTCATCTCTGTTGCAGCAGCAGCAGCAGCAGCAGCAGCAGCAGCAGCAGCAGCAACCCTCCTGCCTCTTGGCCGCATGTTCCTGGTGCCTCATCTCCGGGACAACGCTCGCAGGTCGCGCAGCGTCAGCCGCCGCAGCACCGCGAGCTTCGCCCTAGTCCACGTGTGGGAAGAGATATCTCTCACGGATGCCTTGAGATAGAGTAGAAAGCAGAGAAAGGCTCCCGTATCACCTGGTAGAAGGCCTGCAGGTCGCGCAGCGTGAGCCGCCGCAGCGCCGCGACTTCCGCTGCCGGCCGGTCCCACACCAGGGTGCCCGCCTCCAGCTCGCCCCAGTGGCGCGCCGCCAGCTCTGAAAGCCGCTTGGGCGGCTCCAGCTTGGAGCGCGCCAGCTCCTCCATCTGCGGAAGAAAGAAAGGACATCTAAGTTTACTAGAACTTCAAAAAGTCACAGTAGAATGTCACGTGATCTTTCCACCTCGCCCCAGTGCCACGCCGCCAGCTCCGCCAGCCGCTTGGGCGGCTCCAGCTTGAACCGTCCCAGCTCCTCCATCTGCGGAAACATTTCGAGTGTTACGGTGTGGTGTCAGAGTTGGAAAAACCTTATCAAGAGATCGCCGGCTTCTCGCCGAGCGCGACAGCTCGTCCATCTGAAGTTGCACATATGCGAAGTTCAGGGTGATGACAGGGACGCATCGAGTGCAAAAAGTGGCGCGCTTGCGAGCTCCGCCAGTCATCAGGGCGGCCGCGGCTCTGTCCACGCCAGCTCCTGGAACCGGTGTCTCAGTAGAATCCGGACAGCAAGTCTCGGGATGCATCACACAAGCTAGACCGGGTAGGGGCATCACCCATGCGCACGCGACGTCCATGCATTTCGGCCCCGTCCTGCGGTCGAATGTGCCCGATAGCGCCGTGAAGATTAGCGATGGGGACACGCAATCACAGGTCCACAGACATGGCGACTTGCGAGCAAAGGCCACGGCAAGCCACTTGGCTTGGTGCGACACGAACTTGGCCGCTGCCGCATTGGGGACGCTGATGCATGACTGTTTTTGGGCAGACGCGGCAAATATCCAAATGCGCCAGCACACTCCTACAGGCTGAAACCATCAAGACGCGCGCGGAAGGACTGCAGGAGGGTCTTTCACCCGATGTTTCAAATAAATGAAACACACCTGCTCGTCAAATTCCTCCTGGCTGAGGCCGTCCAGCCGCGCGCTGAATGACTCCAGAAATGCCTCCACCGCGGAGTCCAGGTGCGCAGCTGGGAACTTGGTGGACTGGATGATGAACAGCTGCAGGGCAGGAGGCGAAAGGTGAGGGCAATCGAAAGCTGAGGCAATCGATCACCTCACGACTATACGTTAGACAAGCGCACTGGCCTGCCCACACACATACACACATGCTGCTCCAGGTTTACCAGCCAGCGTCAGTGGACGGCTCAGAGCCGATTCGCACAGCAAAAACGGCAGTCTGCTGCGTACCAGGCTACGCACGGCCAGGTTGCTCCAGGGCGACAGGTGCACCAGGTAGCCCAGCTGCTGCTCCGTGCGCAGCGCGTGGAATGCGTCCCGCCGCGCCAGCTGCACCAGCAGCTGCCCAAGCGCATTCCGCCGCAGGTCGTCCGGCCCCATCTGCAGAAGGAGGAAGCGAAACCTTCAGGAATTCGGATGTTGTAGCAGCAGACGAAGCATTGGGCATGGAATGCGTCCCGCCGCGCCAGCTGCACCAGCAGCTGACACAGCACTTCGCGCCGCAGGTCGTTTGGCCCCATCTGCAGAAGGAGGAAACGAAGCCTTCAGGGATTCGGATGTTGTAGCAGCAGACGAAGCATTGGGCATGGAATGCGTCCCGCCGCGCCAGCTGCACCAGCAGCTGACCCAGCACTTCGCGCCGCAGGTCGTTTGGCCCAGTCTGCAATGGCACATACCCCTTTCGAGACTGGAGCTCGATTGAGGTAGAATTTCTATAGGAAGTGGAATATGTCGCGCCGCGTCAGCTGCATTGACAGCTGCCCCAGCATGTTGCACCGCACATGTTTCGGGGCTGGTCTGTGGAAATGCACCTTGTAGCTGTTTTAGAAGGCAGAATTTGTAGCAGTGCCCGCAGCGCAGTGGCTGTCCTTTGCTCAGAGCCAGTTCCCTTCAAGGCTCGCAGTTTCTATGTATGACACAGCCTGACGGTGAGGAGAACCACACCTGGAAGCTGATGGCGACGGCGGAGTTGGCGTTGGCCGGGTTGGGGCTGCGCTCCGCGAACAGCGTCGGCCGACCCGTTGGCAGCTTGACAACCCGCTTCTCCGGCGCCTGTGTGACCAGGAATGGATGTGCTGGTGGCTGCTTATTGAACCTGCGGGAGATTGCCATGATGGCAGCTGGGGAGCATCCACCAGCAGGATCAAGTAGCTTGGTTTCAGGACGCAGATGCACAATGAATGTCCAGCGGTTCCCACGCCAAATGCACCACGTCTGCAGCAGGCAACACTGTGGGCAGCGGCATCGCCGCTGCAGGGGCGCACATCCGGCGGGCCAGAGCGCAGTGAACTGTGCCAACCCTCAGCCAAGCTGAAAGTCGTGGAGCGTGCGCCATACAAGACTACCGGTAGGCTAGCGCCAATGACCCACCTGGCTGGCGAAGGCAGGCTCCCCAGCGTCATCACAGAGCCATGCAGCTGGTGCGCAAAGCCGTGTGACAACACTGCGCGCTCAGTCAACATGAGGTAAATCTCCAAGTGCATCATGCTGACCCACCTGACTGGCGAACGGCGGCTGCGTCTTCAGCTGCTCGGACAGCAGGGACTGCACATGTCGCGCCAAGCCAGCGGCGGCCGCGGTGTCAACATTGCCGGTCACGTACGCCGTCACGCGGCACCGCCCCAGCAGCCTGGGCAGGAAGGCCTGCAGGGAGAGCAATTCTGGTCGGGGGGGAGATCTCAAACTGACACTTGGTGTTCGTGGTAGTACTGATTGAACTTTTGAGATAAGAGAGCGGATAAGAGCGCGGACAGCGTCTGCCTTTGCTGGGTAGGTGCTCATGTGCTTCTCCTCATGAGCCTCACTCACGAGCGGCGTGCCTTACCGCACTGCGTCAGCCGCAGCACAGTCTGTGCAGCCAGATGTAGACATCGGCGAGCCCAGCCTCACTTCGCCTTGATTTATATTTGGGGGCCAAGGTCCACGGGTGCTCAAGAACCTCTACATCTGGAGGGCGCTGCATGTGGCAGGCTGAGATAATGCTGATGGAAGGCCCTCTAGATACCCTTGACATTGGCCGCTGTGCTGCCCTTGATCACCGGCTCCATGTTTATGTCTACCATGCCGCCCTGCACCCAGCACATGTTTGCGATGCATCTACAGGAACTGAAATAACGTTTCCGCACCTTCACGTCGGCCGCTGTGATGCGCCCAATGACCGCCTCGTGCTCGTCCATTACATGCTATGCATGCATGCAGAGGGTGTCATGAACCACCACCTTGACGTCAGCCGCCGTGACGCCGCCGACAATGGCCTTGTACTCGTCCACGTGCCACTTACGCGCCTCCAGCAACTGCCCGGCGGAGTACAGCGCGATCTGGTACGCCTGGTCGTAGTCCATTGCCGCGTAATCTTTGGCAAGCGCCTCCCGCACCACCTGTGGCATTGGTCCATGGTTGGATTTCACGGCTTGGCTATGAATTCAGCAGCTGCTTCAGCGCAATCTGGTACGTCTGGTCGTAGTCCATGGCAGTATAGTCCTTTTGCGAGCGCATCCTTCGCCACCTGCGATGTGCAAGGGTTTGTTGCGCAAGACTTTCGTTGAGAGGCAGTCCACTGGTCCATTGCAGCGTCACCTTTCGCCAAAACCTCCCTTACCGCCTGCCATGTTTCGGAGCGTTTCGGGCGTCCAGGTGACATATGATAGGTTGCTGAGCTGCTTCTTGGTCGCCATCGGTCCAGCCTTCAGGTTGTCAGATCCGATACAGATGATCAAGCGAATTTCCGCATGGATCACTCCTTGCAACGCTGTCAAAGTGAGGGCGTATCTCTCACTAAACAGCACCACGTCGGATTTAGACATGGTGTGCAGCCAAAAGACGATTAGATATTCCTGCCAGAAAACCAAATGGTTTCGGTGGATGTTCAAGCTTGGCGGTGTTGCCCTGGAAGCGATCCTCGACAAAGTCCTGTACGGCCGCTCCAGCCAGGGCCGTGAGCACGGAGGACATTCATCTCAGTTTCCTTGAATGAGAGTGCACGAATTGATTACTGCGGCGCTCACCTGAAGCCTGCCATGTCCAGCTCCGCCGCCTTTGCCAGCACCATGCGCATCTATGCAAACCCTTTTCTGTCAACATAGTGTGGAGTAGAAACGGATCTTGCTTTGTACCTGAAAACGGTCTTCTGCGATTTCCAGCGCCGCCGCCGCCGCCAGCACCGTGCGAACCAGCTCCAGCAGTTTGTGGCTGTACCCTGACGCTGTCAGCTGGAAGCCGGCGGTGGTGCTGTCCACGCCGCAGTTCAGGCCTGCTTGTCAGCATGATGAAAATGTGATGGAGAGCCAGAAAATGTGATGGAGAGCCACAAGAATGGTAAGAAGCAGTTACGCGGTCCAGAGCTTGAGGCTGTACCCTGATACCGTGAGGTGGAAGCCGGCTGTGGTGTTGCCCACGCCGCAGTTCAAGCCTGCGTGTAGCATAAAGTCCTTGTGATGAAGGCCGTGAGTGAGGTTATCACTTTGCCATTCACAGCTTCCGGCTAAGCCTAGAGGTGTCAGCTGAGAAGTCCGTTGTGGGTGCTGTCCATGCGGCCGCTGAGGCTTGCATGACGCGATCATCACATTGCCAGCCTCTTGTTCAGCTTTTGATGTCAAGCGATATCAGACTCTGAAGTCGGTGCGCGCCGGACCAAGATCATTGCACCAGGCCTGACCTCGCTTGTACATCCGGTAACAGCTGTAGCGCTGCAGGCACAGCGACAGCCGGCGCGTGAATGAACCATGACTACCCGAAAGGGCGTTCATGGGTGGCTGTGTCTGAAGTCCCGCCCGAAACTTCACTTTCCAGCGCCGATATGAGAATGCAGCCTTGTTGAGCTGCGTATCCAGCCTCTAGAGGTCGACGTGTCACAGACGGATCCACCGGCTGCAGTGTCTTGAGGGCAGAGAGCGTGACGCGATACCTGCGAGGCTGGCGGGATAGGCGATCTCGTTGAGCGCGTCGGCCAGCAGCCGCACGTACAACTTTGTCAGCACTGCCGCTTCGGGGTCAACGTACGCTGCCGGCGAAGCAAAGCCCAGGAACACCGTCGCCTGCATAGAAACTATTATCAGATGACATTTGAGATTCTTGAGGCAGAGAGCCTGCAGGTTCACCAGCACTGCCGCATCCGGGTCTGCATACGCTGCCACCAACGCAAAGCCCAGGAAAGCCGTCGCCTGCATAGAAATGACCGTCGAGCATGTCATTTGAACTCGAAAGCTACACCGCAGAAAACGTCCATGACCAGCAACCCTCGGCAGTGATGCTGCTGCTGTCAAAGATGGGCAGAAAGCTTCTTGCAGAACTTCAGCAGTGCCGAAACAGTAGATGTGATCTTCTGCAGAATCACCTTGGGGCGCCCAAAGGAGACGTCCGGGCGACTCCACAGCGTGACGAGCGGCAGCTCCAGCGTCTTCTTTGGCTTCGATTCTCGTCCCCAGTCCTCCTGTGTGCATGATCGATATTGCTTTGCACAAGGGCAGCAAGATGACGATATGTAGCTCCGATGTCTTCCTCGGCTCCGACGTCCGCCCCAGCCCTCCTGTGAGCGGGGTGAGGTCTCAGATGGCAGATCACTCCACAGATCTGTGTACCTCTACACACAATGGCAATCCGCAACCCAGCCGGCCCAGAATCAGCCTCGAGATCACGATCAACCATCAAGTGAACAGTGCAAGGAGATCACCTTCTGCAGGTCGAAGTCGGTGGACACGAACGGGTTGGCCGCCGGCAGGTGCAGCTGGGGGTGCGGCTGCGGCGCCTGCCACCGCGCCAGCCAGTCAGCCGGCACGCGCTCCTTCGAGAAGTGCGCCTTGTAGTAGTACTCCTCCTCGTTCGTCTGGCCCTGTAGCAAATCAGTACAGTTTCAGCGGCGCCACCGACAGCTACTTGGCCATATTGAAATCCAACTTGCAGCGTGTTTTCTCTTTCCGATCGACCCTGCGCCTAGACAGTCAAACACCCGCCAACTGTTCGAAGACTCATGGATGCTGCCAGTGTAGTGTATGCCGCAACACCGACTTTGCCACAAGCAAGCAGCCAGTGATGGCTTGAAAGTGCGCGGGACAGTGTGCCAAAACATTCAATTTGTTGCATGTGCAGACTGAAGTGGAATGGAGGGGTACGAGCTGGCTACTGCAGTTGGCAGGGCCATGCCAAAGGGGGGATATCCAGCTGCACATCAGGGCAGAGTCAGGTGCCTTGTTGTTTGAGGACTGTCAGCCATCTGGCCTGAAGATCATGCAATTTGACCTGACACAATCAGCGAGACCCCTGCGCATCGACCTTGCATTGCATGCGTTGTGGTGTCAGTGCGCTCATGAAGTAACGCACCTGGAAGGTCTTGGAGGCCCACATGACACGCGCCGCGTCAGGCGTCATGCACTGCAGCACCCGCGCAATGCCCTCCGGCTCGAAGTCCTGCGGCACCTGGTGCATCGCCAGCAGCAGGTCCCTGCACACAGCAGCCTAAAGACATAACCGATGCAATAATGCCAAGCATGGTCAACATTCCAGTCAACAGGATCGTCCCAGTCGGATTGGGCTTCCGTGCAGCTTGCCAGCGATGCCCATGCGTGCGGCACCCTGCTGTTGGCAGGCGCCCCGCAGTGTATTCCAGCAAAACTGCCCTGCCGACCACCACTACCACAGAATTGGCGTCAAGGGGCAGACAACTTGCTGGCCGACAAGTCTCTGACGAGGGCATCAATTCTGCAGTCGCAGAGTCCGACACTCGCACCTGCTGTCATAGTCCTGCATGGCGTGCTCAAGTGCAACTGCAGCTGCGGCGGAAGGAGGCTGTAGCCGCTCCGTGTAACATCTGAGGTTTAATATGGGGAGATTTGCCAGAATGTGTCTGCACCTGTCGCCGTAGTCCTGCATCGCGTGCGCCAACGCCGTCGCGGCGGCAAAGGGCTGCAGCCGCTCCGTGAAGTTGAAGCGCAGCTCCGCAAGCGCCCGATTCTCCTCCCACACCGGCTCTGAGATTCCCCCGTCGCCCCGCAGCACGGCCAGATAGTCGAAGACCAGTGCCAGCACGTCCTCCAGCTTGGCGTGCCCTGAAGGTGGGTGTCATTCGTGTTTTCGTGTGTGTCATCCCCTTGGAAATCGTCAGAATCCTTACGTAGTGCTGAAACAATGAGGCGGCGCTGCGACGCCAGGTAGTCGAACACCTCAGCGCCAGCACCTCCTCGATCTTTGGCCAATAATCACAGTAAACATGCAATTTTCGAGATGGAGCTTGTGCAAGATGGATTCCCCCATTGGCTCTGAGATTCCCCCGTCGCCGAGCAGCACCATCAGGTAATCGATATCTTGGCGTCATGTACATAATAAGAGATCCAGCATGTTTACCAACTGCTGCCAGGATGAGGTATGGCTGACAAGCCAGGTAGGCGAACACCTGCGCCAGCGCCTCACCGGATCTGGCGTGGCCTGCGGGCGGTAGAGTATGTGCACCGATGCATGTGCAGCGTGACAAAGGTTTAAACTTGGGAAGAAGGTTGCAGATCCCGCCAGGCCCCGGCGCTCAGGACTACTGTTGCTTCGCGTGCTGTTAACTGTTGCAATGTATGCTGTGAATTGCAGTAAGTCAACGCTCAGTAGGCCGACTGCCTGCAGGTAGCTGTGTCCGCAAACAAGGAGTTGCAGCACGCCGGCATATTAAATGCCGCGTGCTCTCGAGCTGCAGGCACGGGAGGCAACCGCTGCACGTGCCCTGCCAGGGACTTTCCCAGCCATGCGTGACCGCCAGTTGTACTTTTCCAAATATCTGCAGTAGCCGCACCTTGGTCACTGGGCACGATGGAGAGGGGGAAGAGGAAGGCGCCGCTGAGGGACACGGCTCCATGCAGACACTGGGGAATGCAGCATCTAAAATTCTTAAGCCGCACCCTCGTCGGTGAGCACGATGGAGGCGGAGAACAGCGAGGCGCGGCTGAAGGACATGCCTTCTTGCAAGTGCAGAAGCGCTGCAATCACAATCGTCGCCAGTGTTCACACACGCACCCTCGTCGGTGAGCACGATGTGCACGGAGAAGAGGGAGGCGCCGCTGAAGGACATGCCGCTCTCCCCCGCTGCCAGCTCCATTGCGAGGCCGCGCGCCTTGAGCAGCGCAAACACGCTGCCATCGCCCTCGTGCCTGCGGCAATCGGAATGTATGCGGTAAGCAAACGCAGGTTTGATGTCGGTCCGTGCACCTAGACATGCCTGCGGCCACCTCCACAGCCAGGCATTGCGCCTTGAGCAGCGCAAACATGATTTTTGCTTGCAGCTGTCCGCACTGACACCTCTCGTATAGACACGCAGCAGCGCCGTCATGGATGTTCGCTTGCACTACCACCCTGCTGGGTAATGAACGAGATCACCGTCGTTTCATGCCTGCAATATGGGCTTGCTTGCTCGATTGAAGACAGCCTGCCGCCCAGTCAATCGGCTATGGCAAGCTGACTGGGCGCAGGCATCAATGATCAACGGTGCAGCTTGCAGCCAGATGAGCTTGACACGAGCCGTGTTTCTGGCAGTGTATCTGTAAGAAAGATACAGATTTTTCTACTTGATTCATTGCCTGCTGTGACAGTCAGACTAATTTAGGTGCCACCTTGTGAGGCCGCGACTCGACGACGATTTCTATCCATCAGTAAGGACGTGGCAAATCCAGCAGGCCATTCTTTTCGAGCGCAAGCATTACCCATACAGGTAGCACATGGTTGCGTGCGGCCCGCCTGCACCTTGAGCGGCACAGCCAGCTGTGTACACTTTGAGGATGGCAAATCAAGCTGTGTTCTACCGCGCAAGGAAACTTTCCGCGCGAGGCGATGTGACAGGTAGCCGCACGGCTGCGCGCGGTGGGCCTTCACCTCCGGCCGGAGCTGGCCTCTGCCTTTGGTAGTGAGCCGTCGCATACCGCAAAGACACGAACTTGAAATGTCCCTGGAGTTTCATGAAGTTTCACCCGAGGAGGTGTGACAGGTAGCCGCACGGCTGCGCACGGTAGGCCTTCACCTCCGGCGGCACCGCCCAGTGCAGCTCCACCGTGTGCCGGTCGGTTTCAGGCACTACCTTCAGCAGCAGCCCCTGCTGCTCCGGCGCCACGATGTCGCCTGCGTCAGAGAGGGGCATGGTTGCTAACGAGGAAGAGACTGCGTCTGGGAGATGGTGTGATATGAGTTTACTATGGTCTGGTCGGTCTTGGGCACCACCTTCGGCAGCAACCCCTCCTGCTCCGGCGCCATGATGTCGCCTGCGCAAAGACACTCTGCATTGGGCCGAAAGCTGAAGCCGTGCTGGCTTTCTCGGCGTGCACCTGCCCGCGGAACAGCCTCGCTTCCCCCACGATGTGCGGCGTGCTATACACGTCTTGCGCTATGATCCCACTGCTTAGAGACATGGAGTGTGCCTGACAGGAAGGCGAGCCGGGAAAATTCCGGCGCCCGCAGCTTCTTGTCAGTAGCAATCCCGATATGCTTGCGCGCCAGCGCGTCAAGCTCTACTGACACGATGACCCTTTCCCACTTGCGAGGTTTTGATTCTTCAGGGATGTGCACCTGAGAATTCCGGCGCCGGCAGCTCCTTGTTGGCAATGCTCCCAAATTTCTCCCGCGCCAGCGCCTCCAGCTCGTCCAGGCTGTGCCGGCTGACCAGGGCCGCGCGCATCAGGTTTGCCGAATAGTTCGCCTCCCAGAACTTGCGCACCTCCTCGTGCACCGCCACCGCCAGCTTCTGTGCAGTCTCATATAGGCCAGGCGTCAGTTGGCGTTGCGTAAAAATCCACTGACCAGCGCGACGCACATCAAATTGGCGGTGTCGTGCGCCTCCCAGAACTTGCGCACCTCCTCGTGCACCACCACCGCCAGAATCTGGAAGAAGAGCACAGGATTCAATCCAGTAGAGGTTGGCGGTTTGCATCTGCAATGTTGGCGCATCAGGCTGGCGGAGGTTTTTGCAGTTATCTCCCAGAATCATCGCACTTCCTTACGCACTTCCTCACGCACTTCCTTACGCACTTCCTTACGCACTTCCTTACGCACCACCGCTGCAGATGGATAACACAGAACACACAGAACATCTAATTTGGCTTGTCAAAGAAACAATCACCAGAGGATTGCGCAGCATGTGCTTCAGGACGGCAAACATTGCAGGTGGGCACAGATGGTTCTGAAGACCCATGTTCAGAAGTTGCCCGCCACCTCAGCATGCAGAAGTTGCAATTCCGACTGGACAGCGAGCTTCCAGGTGCACAACGACTGCAGGCTTGCGAGTCACGCACACAGTTCTGAACGGCTGCTTGGTTGCAGCTGTTGGCAGAGATATTTGTGTGTTCAGGTGCGCCTACGAACTTCGCAATGCTACTACTCTGTTTGATGATAGTTGAGTGTACACCTTGGGTTTGGACATGAGCGTCTCGTAGTTGCCGGTGTGGAAGCGGCTGAAGGCGTGGGCGGGGTCGGCAGCGCCGCGCCACAGCTGCATCTGCCGCCACACGTCGCTGTTGACATTTTTTCCGTGCCTGCGGCCAAAGCATCAGGCTTGTGCGAGTGCTTACAGAGCAGGCAGAGGGCCGCAGACGAGGAACACGCCTCAAAATCTTCACACCATGAGCGCGATCGTCCGTGCTGTGAGTACCGCCGCTGCCGCCCCCGCCGCCAGAAGCACTGACACTTCCAGCAAGGCAAAGCAGAAGGGCGTACACGTCAGCAGTGGCATGTGCGGGAAGGCAGGGATGAGAATCGCACTCGGAGTCGACCGCTTTAACTTCCCGCTCGACGCCGTCCTCCGAGATGAGCGGCGAGATGAAAAACTGCGCATTGTCAGGAAATCCATGAGACATTTCACAAGCCGTGACGCAGGCCCAGCATTGACTGCGCTTGCTGGACACGCTCACGGAGGAGCAACGCAACGGAATAGGCTGAACAACAACATCCGCAACAACATCGCCGCTGGCGCATGCCAGCCTGGCTGTGAGACGCGTGTGAAGCATGTTTCAAGATCACCTGGACGAATCGGTCCAGCGCCGGTTCGAAGGACTGGTAGTTGACGTCAAAGTGGTAGTTGGTGGACTCGCCGCTGGTGTACGCATTAGTCATGCCGCCGCGGTCCGAGATGAACCTGCGCGGCGATGTGGCTTTGGCTTTGGGATGGGACGCGCACGACTCCACGCGATGTATGATGAATCTTCATCAGCACTCCTTGCTACACTGTTGTTATGCTGCAGCCAAGCAAAAATTGTTCCCGCACTTGGAATAGGCGTCCTCAAGCGGGTACTTCTCCGACGCGTAGAACAGCATGTGCTCCGTGAAATGGGCCAGGCCCGGGAGATCCAGCGGGTCGCTCAGACTGCCGACGTGGACCTGCAACGGGTTACAACATGCATGAAAGTCTCAGTGTCAACTTCCCGGCGCGGTGCCATGTCAACACCAAAGAGGGCCGGAGTTGGCTCAAGCAGGCACCGAGACACAAAGCATATTCATCCATCGATACATAACTCACATCAACAGATGCTGCTGCCTTGTCTGTGCCCTCATCGTGGACCAGCAGGACTTCCAGCCCGTTGTCCAAGCGAATGCGTCGGTAGTCCAGCGTGTCGGTTTCAGGTTTTACCGGCGCCTGTGGCTCCACAGAGCCCATCTGAGGCGCCTGCATCGCCACCATAGCGGCCAGCAGCGCACAGAGTGTTACTGCACCTCCCGAAGCAATGCGGTGCAGGCGGTGAATTCTGTCTGCCGCACGAGCGACGCAGCGCTGTCAGCGAGCTCGATACATGCAGCTGGACAGCAAGCGATGGCAGCTCTTGAAAGGCTGCGCGCGTGCAAGCGTAAATCTGGTCGCGAAACTTCCAAGAATGCTCGACGTGAAAGGCAGTAAACGCTCTTGTCCAGCGTGATAGGTATCCCTTTCTGCAGGACGCCTACAGAAAGTTGGAGACGCAGCGTGCGTGCAAGCAAGGCTGCCTGAACACCTGACAACATAGAAGTCAGAGAGCTCGTGATTGTGGTGTGTTTGAGGAGTGGAAGCGTCTGCATGATGCGGCGGCACATCAAAGGCGGCGTTACAACATGCACGTCATTTTCCTCACACCTCACCAATCCTGACCAAACACATGAAGTGGCAGACGCTGCACTCTGAACCCTATCAACGGCGGGTCTGTCCGCCCGACTCTCCCAGGCGGAGGCGCCATCTGCCTGCGCAGCTCCGTGGCTGTGCTGCGGGGCGACGCGGCGCAGAGGCGCAACCGCGTGCCCGCTCATGGGCGCTCACGTTTGGCTGGGGGCGCCTGCAGGGCCGGCGACAGAGTATAACTCGCGGCCCCTGCAAGAGTGCAGGCACTTGCGCTGCTCCCATCAGCTGCCGCCAGGCTGCAGTCTCGCAGGCTCCACAGCACAGTCCTGCTCATTGCTGCTTGCACTCCTGAGGCTGCTGCGCTGTGTCCGTGGCAGCGGAGCGCCCCCTGCCCTTCGCCCCAGCGTCCTCCTCATCCTCGTCCTGCGGGCGCCACCAGAGCCGGCGGCTGCGCGGCCTCAGTTTGCTTGAGAGGTGGTGCAGCGGAGCGGCCCGCCGTGTAGTGAACTGCTCTGAGCTGAAGCTCGTCCCGGCACATCCTTCACTCAGTTCAAGACGTAGCTGCTGCCCCACGCCTCTCAGGAGATGAGATAGCGCTACCCCCAAGCCTTACACAGCTCGCACCCTGCAGCTCTTCAGCTCAGGGCAACGGTGCCGCCTTCGGAGCAGCGCTTGGAGTGGCGTGAAAGACGAAGAAGCGGCCACTTCAGACGGTCTGGTCTACGCTTGGGAAGACAAGAAATAAAGCGGTGCTTCACCTCATCGTCCTCATCGTCGTCCTCATCGTCGTTGTCGTCATCCTCGTCGTCGTCCTCCTCGTCATCGTCCTCATCGTCCTCATCGTCCTGCTCGATGGCCTCGCCCGTGTACCAGGACACCGCGTGCGGGATGAGCTTCTCGCGGATGCAGTCCCTGCGGGCAGGTGCTGTTTCAGGATTCGGGCATCGGGAACTGAGCAGCCTCCTTCCCAAGGTGTTCATGCCGGCGACAACAGCAGTCCCTGTGGTTTCACGTAGCTATGCCCACATTGCACATCTCCTCGATGATGGTGATGGACATCTGCGATGGATGCCTTCAAGTGGGGGGGGCGCGCATGGAGGGGCCTTGGGCCATCATCTCAAAAGTTGAAATTGACTGATATGCTGGTCTGCTGCATCAGGAATCTGGGGCTGCGCACCCGATCTCGTAGTCTTCCTCGATGACGGCCTGCAGCTCCTCGATGGCGTCCTCGGTGAGGCTGGCGCCCTGCTCCGGGACCTCGGGCGGCGTGAAGAAGTCGAAGAAGCTGGGCACCGGCTCCAGCTTGGTCAGCGGCTTGGCGCCCGGCTTGGCGCCCTTCTTGGGCTTCTTCTTCATCACCTGGCAGGGAGTAAGAAGCAAGCCGTAAGCAGATGGAATTTAGCAACCACTATCAGCAGAGGCGGCGGACCGAGATCGAAAGTGGTCAGCGGCTTGGCGCCCGGCTAGGCGCCCTTGTTCGGCTTCTTCTTCATACCTGACGACAGAGCGCATTAGCGTTGGGAGCAAAGCAACTTCTTCGGCTTCTTCTCCATCACCTGACGAGGTGCAAAGCAGGACCCGCGAGGTTGTGAACTCAGAAATCGTGCATAGAGATGTGTGTTATGCCCACCGCCGCTGCACCGTGCTGCCCTCCAAGGGAACATTGGAGGTTGCCGCAGTGCTGAATGCCTCGACCCTGCCCTCAGCTGGGCAGGTGCTGCATAGTTGTACAAAACAACCACATATGGGAGGTGGATCTCATCACCAAGAACATGATGATTATTGGTGATTTGATGCCTTATCAGCCTGAATGAGGCTGGCGGGTGTAAGCTATCTAAACATGCACATTTCTTTCCCCAGTTCAGAGACTCCTGCTGGCAGCAGCAGCAGCAGCGCACCTTGACGGTGGGGTTCTTGCCAGCGGCCCACTCGATCTTGGTACCCTCCGCCTTCTCCAGCACGTTGTCTTCCGCCTCCGCCATGTGGTACGTTTTCGTCTGCAAAGCCGCGGCAACGGCAACATGTGAATTGTGTACGTCCCAGATTAGAGCTTGACGCGCCCTGGCCTGCCTTTTGAAACGGCATGCAGTGCAGCAGCATCTGCAAGGGGGTGCCAGGAATTGCACCTCACGATTCTCCATGCCCTCTAAGAGCAGACAGATGACAAAGAGCAACGCAAAGTGCAGAGATCCGGCATCACGGCAAGGCAATAAACCCTAAGGCAAGCAGGCTGGTGTGGTTCTGGAGTGCACGGCATGCTGGAACCCGTCAAACCAGGTGAGGCGGAGGTACATTGACGCAGCACAGGACACAAACAGCGCGCAGGCGCGCACCAGCGTCTCGTTGGAGAAAAAGGGGTTCTTGGCGAAGTTGAAGGTGAGCCGGAAGCCACACTCGCCCTCATCCTCATCCAGATCCTCGTCCGTGATGTCCACCAGGTACTCCAGCACCGCCTCGTCCTTCTCCGAGATCTGTTATGGAAGGTGTTTGAAGTTCGGTTCTTCGTTTCAACATTCAAGGTCTGTGATGTCCGCCAGGCACTCCAGCACTGCCTCGACCTGCTCCATAATCTGTTTGGGAGAGCTGGGGAAATCAAGCACACCGCTGAACATCGTTCGTCAACATGTAGTCCCTGATGTCCGTCTAGTGCATCAGCACCGTCTTCTCTGAGGTATGTGCTGGCCGACTTGATGCAGGCTCAACACGATCTGCCCAAAGTTTTGTCAACCAGGACGAAAATGACCAGCGGCTGCACCAGCACGCTCCGGAAAGCGGCGCACCTTCTCGCCGATCTCCTCGTAGTTGCGCAGCACGTTGAGCCAGAACTCCGGGACGCCCAACGGCACCTCCTCCTCGCCCTCGCCCTCCTTCTTTTTGACGTCGCCAGTCTCCTTCTTGACGTCGCCCTCCGTGGCCTCCGCGTCCGCGCCCTCCGCCGACGCCGGCGCCTCCTTCTTGCCAGTCACAATCTCTGTGCGCTCGGCGAACAGCGGCTCTGCGCGGCACGGCACGCGGCATGTTGACACTCATAAAAATAATATGAAGATGTGCAGATGGTGCGACTCCCTGTGTGCCGATCACGGTTTGCGCGATCGGTGACATTGGCTCTGAGCGGTGCGTTGGAAATGCTCACATTCAAAGCCACTGCCAAGATCCCTCTTCACACTTGCATGCGCCACGTGCCCGGCGCGCACCGGGCAGTAGCACTGGATGGAGGATTTCTTGCATCCACTGAGTACTGCTGCGTGTCAAATATCATCACGACTGCAACCACAGGCCCCCGACATGACCCAGCGCTGTGAATCATCACGCATGTCCGCTCCAGCTTATGATGCAGTCGTGAAATGCCCCTATCTCAATCACGTACCGTCAACAAGGCGTCTCCTGCAACTCCAATCCCTCCCCGGTGCAGTTGGTTGTCGACTCACTCACAAGTGCCACAACACAGAGGAGGCGGGCCGGCAGGGCGACGCACCATATTTTGCGCGGTACTTCTTCTCGATCTCCCGCATCTCCTCCTCGAACTGCTCTTCTAGCTCGTCGTGCTGGTCCTGCAGCTTCTCCAGGTACCGGATGCGTTGCCGCACCTGCGGCGTGTTCGGACAGTCCTTCAACAACTGCCGTTGTGGTGCTGGATGTTGCTTTGCCATCGGACGTACGCGCCGCCGCACCCACAGCGGACAACATATGTGACGGTTTCGCAGCATTGGTGGTTGATTTCTCCTTCGCGACTAGCACCCGGTATGTTGCAATGTCACCGCAGCTGCCATAGAAGAGCTGCGCCTTCTGCAGCGGCTGAAGCTATCGGGGCATAGCCGGGGGGGTTGGCACACCTTCACGGGCAGCGACTCGATGAACCCCGAAGACATGCCGACCATGTTGCCCAGGCCGCTCTGCACAGCATCAATGCAAGGCCGTTAATAATGCACCATTGTCATCCGCACTGGCATCGCCAGATGCAGCTTGTCATGAAGCACGTGAAAAACAGCAGCGGCCTTTGGGTCTAAGGTGCCAAGATCACGAAGCTGCATGGATTCACCACGTCAAGCTTTCGGAGATTGAGCAGCCGTGAGATTAGTTCAACAGTGTGCCGCACCCTGAATGCCTCTAGGAGGGCGGCATTACCGCCCGCTGCCTGTGCCAGCGCGGCTGCTGCCTCTGCACATGCATCACGAGCGTCAGTGTGGAGGATTCATGGAAAGACTGCTGCGAGGACGGCTCCTTCCGGAACACACACCCCACACTGCCTGTGCTGCGCATGAGGGTCTGGCAGCCGCCGCTGGCTCGAGAGACACCGGGACTCCATACTGTCGCGTTTGATGCAGCTGCTGGGTTACACCATAGAAGAATGTGCATCTCACTCCTGGCAGCTGATGCTAAGCATGCAGCGCTGCTGATGGCTCCTAGGATGGATACAACTGCCGGAACCGTCCGACAGCGAATGGCCGAGGCAGTCCCGACTCGTGCAGAGGCCTCCGAAATTGGCAGACGCGCAAGTCGAATTGTGCGAAGTAGAAGCAGCAGCCGCCAAAGGTGCTTTGAGATGGCAGCCTCTTCTACAGCATTTTCAAAGTTGCTGCAGGGCCAGTCGAATTGCAGCCGTGCAGCCTCACCTGTAGAGAACTGCGCGTTTGAGCCAGCTGCGTTTTGAATCTCCTCTATGACCTCCGCGTTGGGCTGCTCTGCCTCCTTTTGGTCGACCATTTTGCTCTGTTGGCGTGGTGCGCTGTGATGTCAGGACCTGTGCGATGGCTTTTTGATGTTATGTCAAGCACTTGTCTTGCAGAACGAATGCCTTTCTGTGCCGCGATGCGCAGTTCGGAATTTTCCAGAAAAATGCTCTGGCGAATTCAGCCCAACATGCAAAGCTAGCAACACTAGCTCTCACGCATGCATTTTCGCAGGTGCAGCGCAACACATTCCGGTTTCTGCTGTTTTCAAGGTGCTGAAGACCCAGCGCAGGCGGTCGAGGTCCGTTCACGGCAGCTTTCCACTTTCAATGCCAACAGTGCTCGGGGCGCCGAGCACGGCGATCCACAGCTAATCCGTGATGGTCGCGCAGCATGCATGCCGTGGATACGGACAGTTTCCGCATTGCGGGCTGCTATCTCCCAGCACACAGATCTGCTGGCGAAAAGGCAGACTCGCGGGATCGGCCACACGGCAGCCCAGAGCGGCTCCGCACCGTACCGTGTGCGCACGCAACGCCACACACGCAGAAGCTGTGCAGCATGCCGGCTCTCAGCCGCAGGACCTGCTCATATTGTGGGATCTAGACAACTTGACGCCTAGCATGTCCAACGTCGCATGCTGGGCGATCACCCTCCAGGTGCGCATTTGCGTTCATGCTTTTTGCGTCGTATGTGTTGTACATCAAAAGATGCTTCAGGCCGCACTTTGACCCATGTCAATTCATCCCCTTCACTGACCCCTCAGGAGGCAGCGCTGCGGCTCGGCGGCCGCCTGCATGGCTTCGAGGCATTCGGAAACCCGGCAACGCTGAACAGAAGCCCCGGGCTGCGCGACAGCCTTGCGGCGGCCGGCGTGAGCTTCGTGGAGGTTGGCTCCAGGTGCATTACCCCGCTGGCACTGCACAAAGCTGATTTTTGCCGTCACAACATGTCTTCCGGCGCGCACAAACATGCTCGCGCTCATGCTGGCTGCCGCACACAATGTCTGTGCTGCGGGTGACGCCGCCAACGGTTGTGCGTGTCAGGGTCCGTCACATACTCATGCAGTGTCATGTGCGCAGCCCGCAAGCCGCGGATCTGCAGATCACCACCGCAGCGATGGGCTTTGCAATTGCGCACCGCCGGCGCGGGCGCCTGGCCATCGCATCGAACGACACAGGTCGGCTGCTTGCGGGGTTCGATGTGCATTACATTTACATCCAGGATTACGTTCGGAAGTGGACAATACGCATCATCTCGACTGGGCTGCTCTCCTTGTTGACGCCTCTTTTGTATTCCTCAGGCTTTGCACCAGTGCTCGCGTACGCGGCCGCGTCAGGCTGCGAGACCGTCAGCATAGGTGTGCACCAGACGTCCTATCGGGCAGCAGCACCGTTCTGCAAGTCTCAAATGGCTTTCTGCGCTGCTAGGATGTCCCTGCAGTGCCACTGCAAGGCGTCACAGGCACGGCACAGAGCGCCCTGGCACAGGCATGCACTTCATGCGTATCTCATAAGGAAGCTTACACCATGCATTCAAGGGCGGAGGAGCCGCGGCATGCGAGCATCGTTCAAGTGTGCACTTTCTTGTCCAGGCACCTGGCACATGCACAAGCGCCACAGCTCCCGGCCGCTGAGCTGGACGCGGAACCCGCTCGCGCAGGCGGCCTGCGTGTCGGTGCTATGGAGCCGTGTAGAGCCGGCGGAAGGTGTGCTCCCCACCAAATTGCCCTGTCAAATGCCAACCCATTTCAGCATCGCTGCCCTGCGCAGACGCTTGGGAGCACAGCTGCACGCCTGCTGCAGTCTATAATGGCAGGCTGCGAAAATGTCGGCAGCACTGGTTTCGACTCCCTGCTGTCTACGCCACGATTACCTGCTGTCTGTGCTGCAGAACCAAACTTCAGCCGTAGCAGGCCGGACCGCGCTTGGCAGCGCCTGGCTTGGGCGCCGGCAAGCGGTGTCGCGCTCAGCTGCAGCGGCGGCGGCATCGGCGATGGTGGCAGCACGACAGACGGCGGGTCTGTTCCATACAGCATCTGGCGCCGTGGCGCCGCCAGATCCGAGTGCCTGAGCCCTGTGCGAGCGGCAGCAGCGGCGACGGCAGCGGCGGCGGCGCCGCCGACACCGCAATGGCGGTGATTCAACGGAGAACGAGCATATCGAGAACTGAGTGGCCGTGATGGAGGATCGCAGCAAAGCAGCGCAGGTGGAAGCTCTCAGCACATGTCGGCAAACACAGGTGAGCGTCTTTAGGAACACATTTCACAGCATGTCTCGCAGCATCTTGGCGGTCAGCAGGGGCACGGACTATAGGATTATCGTACACCACTCTCATCGATGGCTGCCAGAAGGCAATAGATCTACGTTTACACATTTTCATGCAGGCTATGGAACCCGCACTGGTGGAGACGCAAGAAGATTGGTGCTGGCATGGTGCCGCACACGAGATGAGGATGATTGGTGCCACCCCGACTTTCGAGCAACCCTTGAATGGGAAGCCACTTGCGTGGGCGACACTGATGACTGTTGCGCTGCTGACAGCAGCCGATTTCCTATCAGGGTACGACTAGACCCAGGAACAAACGAGAACCTGGCAAACTATGGACTTCGCGACCTGAACGCGACCTGATCCACCAGAACCGGCCTCCCATGCCTGCCATCACACTTCACTAAACCCCACTTGGCACTGGCCCACCCCCACAGCAATCTGACATTGCCGCTGCCGAGTGACGCCCCGCTTTGGCGCAAAGGCTGCCGGCTTTGCTGCGAACCGCGCTGACGCCGGCGCCGACTTCACACCCGCAGAATCTGCGTTTTGTTCCCTGCGCGTCACCACCGCCTGGTGTCAGCCCAGCAGTCAGCGCCTGGTACGTCATCTCACAGGCCTGGTGCATGTGAGCTTCAATATGCATCTCTCACATGGGCATCCGTGTCTCATGCAGTGCGGAAACAAGCTACCCTTGAAAGCCAGACGCGTGTGCGCACCAAAGTTGATGGCCACCCAGTCGGGCTGCGTGGTGGACCACTGCAGCTGGTTGATCTCCGCCCCCGCGCTGTACGCCAGGATCGGGTCTGCGCAGACCAAAAAACGCAAGTCACATCACGACCAGCCTAGAACCACCGAACGCCCAGCAGCGTTTGTGCAGGGTTGGAACCCCAGCAGCCAATTCTGGCTACGAGCTCGTACTCTCTTCAGTTGGCGGTGCAGAGTTCTGGGAGCATTGCAGGGTTTAGCCACGGGTTTCAGAACCTGAGAGCGCACCCAGGCCCTGGTCCATGGACTGGCTCATGGAGGACAGGTCCCAAATGAGGGCCTGGCTGTCATCCCCCGCGGTGCAGATGTGGCAGGAGGAGTGCGGCGCCCAGGCCAGCGCATTTACGCACGCCTGGTGCCGCTGCAGCTCCGCCACGGGGAGCGTCGGGAACCGGATGTCCAGCACCACCACCTGCGGTTTCACACAGTCTCAGATGCAGGTACGTTGGAGCATTGTGGCGTGTTTTGGAGATCCGAATCAACATTCAGAGACGAAGGTTGCAAGTCCGTCGCCAGGGTAGCGCTGCAGTCGGCGCTGCAGACTTTTACAAAGCAGTGCATCCAACCAAGTGGGCATGTTGTGCGGCGCAAGATGATTTGCAGTTGGAACCCGAGTTTATTCCACGATCGATCATCCGAACTTTTGACCGATTTAGAATACAACTATTTCCAGTGAACAATGTCACAAAGGCCTAAGATTTCGGCCATGCTGAAATCACAGGTTTCGTTCCGAAACCCTTTGGCTTTTGGCCTTTGCTCATGTTTTCGAAGAAGATATCGGTAGTAAACTCACAAACGAAGCGCACCTTGCTGGAGTCCATGAGGATGGTGGCCATGTACCGCGGGTCCTGCTTGTTCCAGCCTAGCCGCAGTAGCGGTGACCCACCATCGCCGCTCTCGTAGATGATTGTGCTGTGTTCCTTATCCCTGCGCGTATGGCATTTGACAGGGGCTCGCGCCGGGGTTACAGGATTCGCTGAACCCTGCCAGCTGCATGGCAAGGCTGGAGAGCTGCTTTGCGTCCACAGGCGCACAGAAAGAGATGCCAATGCCGCCACTGCAACCACAGCTTCCATATGCAGGGTTTAGGGTGCATGCATGCAACTCGCACGCTACCCAACACATGCAGCAGCTGCCCAACACGAGAAGTGTGAGAACCCCTAGCCCCATCAAATAGCCTGAAAAAATCCATAACAATATGCAGAGCTCCTCACCGCAGGTCGACCACACGGAAAGAGCCGTCCCATAGAATTCTCTCAAAGGAATGCGCGCACAACAAGCTGCTCACCGCAGGTCGAAGACGCGGACGGAGCCGTCAGCGGAGACGGAGGCGAAGACGCCGGCGCCGCCCCACGCGATGTCGTACACCTCCTTGTCGTGCGCTATGAGCTGCGTGTCCACCACCCCCCGCTGTGCAGCGGGAACAGGGATCACATCGGCCCGGAGTCTGCTGCTTGGTCATGTCAATGGCAGACCTGAAGCCGGGCAGACCGGGATCACATCAGTAGAGTCCTGCTGCGCACAGCACGGCCCACTTCAGGCGAGTGTGGATGTCCAGTCACTGAGGCATACGAGTCTTGTAGTATTCTGGTAGCATGAGATTCTCAAAGGGCACCTCGATGTCCCAGATGGTGCAGGTGGTGTCGATGGAGGAGGTGCCCAGGCGCTTAGGGTCCGTCTCGTTCCAGTCGAAGGACGTCAGCGGCGCGCAGAACTCGCTGTTCTTGTTCTGTGGCACGGTTTGCAATCCACATGTCAGGAAGATGGCGCTTGACATGGATATGCGTATAAGCTCCAGACATGCTGTGTACACGAGTGCGCAGCAGCCGCCCATCCTTGAACTGCATCGGCATGCCAGGGACTTGTGGAGATGTTCGAGCTTTGTCCAATCAAGCACGAACGCAGGCCAGCCCAGCTTGGACAGAGAAGGCTACTAGTGCACGTTGTTGAGCAGCTTCCGCAGCACGCCGCGTCCTCCGTCAAGTGCCAAAAACGCAGGGTCGGCAATGGCGTCCGAAAACGATGCCCTGGAGGAACTACCAGCTCAAAGATCTTAACGAAGGGAATGAGGGATTCAAATGGCGCACATTGTTGAGCAGCTTCTGCAGCACGACGCCGTCCTCGGTGAGGTGCCACAGGCGCAGGTAGTCGGCAGTGGTGGCCAGCAGGTCGGGGTGGCTGCCCTCCTTATCCGGCATGAACATGATCTTGGTCGCGGGGTAGGGGTGCTGGAAGCACAGCCGCGGGTCCGATGAGAACTTGCCCGTCTCGTCGTCCACTGCGCGCAATTAGGATATGTTGAATGATCATGTCAACATCTGACACCAGACCTCCTGCAACGCAACATTCAACAAACGCCTCGACACAGGACGGTTCATGTGTAAGAACTGCGAATTCTGCGTGGACGCACAAAAGCCACAGGACCGCTGCTGGAATTTGCCGAAAACAGCGGGTGTGGTCGAGACGTGGAATCGCGCGCACATGTGATGATCTCGATGCGGTTCTGGTACTCCTCGATGAAGCTGCCCACCGCCAGCCGGAAGCGGTGCTCCGGCCGATTCTGCAGGGCGCCAAGCATCAAGGTGTTTCAAAGTACTCCACAGGACGCTCATGCCATGGACGGTGGCGGCCTGTGCAGGTGCCGGCATGTGCAGGTTGCAGGGATGGACCATCCAGCGCTGTGACTGCCGCGCATGCAGGAGACTGCATTGCTAAAACATGCAGCGCCAAGCGAATGCCAAGTTGAAGCCGCTGGAAATGTCCTTCGAGGATGCAGTGCCTAGCATGATGGTGCATCAGCAGACTCAAAAGACGCACGCTCCAGTTGAGGCCGTAGACCAGATTGGAGGACTCGTAGGTGTAAATCTCAGCCCGCTTGCCTGTCGCAGGCGGGCAGCACCATCAGTTGTAAGCCGCAGCAGGTCACCGGGCACATAGCGGGGCGGCAGGAACAGGACGGGAAGCAGAGCAACCTGCAAAATCTCGGCAACTTGCCTGTGCCGATTTCCATGTTCTTCTTCCCCTCCATGGCTGCCTCTGCTGCTGCTTGCTGTCTGGCTTGTAACGCTGATCCAAAGGCACCGTCGCCGCCGCCGATGTGCCCCTTGCCGCGGCCCCCTTAAAGCTTTCGGCAGCGGCGTGACCCTGCTTTGAGGCTGGGGTGCCTCTGCGGCGGGCACTGGCCGTCTTGCCGGCCGCAGACGAGCGCAATGCTGTCCGCGTGCAGTAGTCGCAGACTGGCACCTTCACCGGGGGTCCTGAGGGCCAACGGCACCCGTTGGCGCCGGCAGCACTGCAGCGGGATGGGGCGACCAGCAGCTTCCCACCACAGTGAACGCAGGCCTGTGCTACGCCGGCCCGCAACCTCCGCTGGCTGTCGCGGATCAGACGGAGGCACCCCGCAGGTGTCGCTGCAGCGTCTGTCCAGAACAGCACCCAGTCGTGCTTCGACCCACTTGTCAGTGCTCGAGCTGTGCCCCTGATGCGGCGCAATTTCGGGACGGCGTACGATGCGCCTGTGCCCCTGTGATTCCCGGCCCGCCAGAAGAACTTTGAAGGCCCGGCGTGCACTCCTGTTCGTGCCCGACGGTTACGCCGCCGCTGCAGCTGACTTTCGTCTGGGCTTCAGATCATTGATGCAGTGCCGAAACGAGCCCAATTTGCACTTGTGGCTGCTGCACCAGCTTGCGCGTCTGACAACAACAAGGGCGTTGTGTTTGCAAGGCGAGGTAGGTCACAGCCAGACAGTATTTGTGCAGTCGCCTCGCCGAGCCGGCGTCCAACTTTTGCGGAGGTTTTGCCGGTCTTTCTAGATCATCGGTGTCTTGAGTGCGTGTACAGCGTGCCGGCATCCTAGACGATCCCGAACCAAACAGTATGCCGGCCGAGTGCGGTCTTTCGGGGAGGTGCAGGTCGCCTCAGGGCCTTGCGTTTGGGCAGCAATAGGTTCAGTGACAACATGAGCCTCGCGAAACACTCTTGTGCAGCACATGAGGCTCCGCCGTGCGCTGCGTCACTACGTAATGGGCTGACATCCCCAGCGAGTCGATCTGCAGTACAGCACCCTGATCTGCGGCGCTATGTCGTGTATGACGCACTCACGAGCCACGTGTCTGGATTCATTGACTATATGAATCACTGGGCCCGTAAGCAGGTCTGCAGTCATTGGGCGGAGCTGCTAGCCGGAGCACACCTCCCCATCGACTGGCACCCCACCTCGGACTCCAGCGAGCCTGCCTCCGGCAACATCTGCTCCGCCGGTCGTCAGCTGCACGCGTGCCGCTGAGCTCACGCGCCGTGTCCGCCTGTGCCTGCGGATCAGGCGGTAGATGCAGCGGCGCTCAACCGCACGTTCCTCAGCGGCGACGGCAGCGACAACGCCACCACCGTGCGGTTGCTTCAAGGTCTCGCTGCTGAAAAGCACACAAGGCCTCTTGCGCGCGCAGGTGCAAGTAAGTCGCCAATTTTGTTTAGTTTAGTTTTCAAGACGAGCTTATCAGCTGATCCTCCTTTGATCTCACTAATCTGACATCAATGACAGGTTATCAATATTGAGACGATTTCTATCAGTTGGCCTCCCGAGCGCAGAAATCAAGCTCAACACTTCGGAACGCAACTACTTCCCAAGTATAGATGATCAAGAACCGGACATGGTGCTGTTTTTCGCTCCCAGGAAATTGGGGAGCGTTGGGTCATGCCCCTTTAGAGATCTGTACAGATATGTACACTTCTGGCACGCAGTTGTCAACGCGATGTGCGCACATCCCACGTTTTCTCGTCGCAGCCGGTGAGTGAAGGTTGGTTTATTGGACTGCGACATCTGCGCGAAACACTGCATCGGGCAGTTCGGCGCAATTGCAACACTGCATCGTGTCTGGGGCCCCTATTAGATGCTGCCGCCCAACAGTGGCGCAATCTGAGCCCCATGCGGTCTGCTTGTGTCACGCTACATGAGCCATAGTCCCACGACATCACTAGCCCTCGTAATCGAGGTTTTTTCCTTCATATCATCACCGCCCTGGCGTGCTGCATGTGTGCGAGCTGCAGTATTCTAAGGCGACGAGCAACCCGGCGCGCTGGGTGCTGGCGGTGCCTAAGGACAGTCCCCGTGCGGTGCGCAGAGGAGCTCGGGGGCACCATCGTGGCTTCGGAGCTCGTAGAGACGACCAAGTAAGACTGGGGATGCTGCTCCCTTGGTGCATCGAGTGTCGCGTGCGCCTCCCACCTGCTAGATTCTTACAGATGCTGTCACCGCTGAAGAAGAAACCCAGCCTGCACCGTGCCTTGGATCCACTTCCAGTCCAAACGGCAAAGGCGGAGTTATCTAAACTGGACACCAATGCGGCAACTCTGCCACAGAGGTCACCGCCACGCTGCCGTTCCCAAGGCAAACAGTCGCCCACCGTCAGCCCCCTGCTCGAGGACGGCTACGTGGCACTGCGGCATTTAAGATGCACTGCATTGCACGCCATCTCTCATGGTCACCTGTGTCGAGCGTGTGATTAGGATGCTATGCAGCATGTAACTTCATCAGATTGCGAGCACAACAAACGGGCTGTGCCATGTTGTGACTAGGTCGAGATCATCGTGGAGGAGGTGACCTCACGGCGGCTGATCCTTTAAGCCGGTGTCTGGGCGCGAAGGGCATTCTGACATGACCCGATCAGAATGGGAGGTTAAACAGCTCCTTGAAAACGGAGTGCTGGTCGTTAGCAACCGCCATCAGATGTGACCAGCAACAGTGTTGCGGCGCCGACGGCAAGCGCCCTGCCTGTGCGGCATCTGCTGCTATGCGGATGTTTCCAACTGGCATCAGAGTCAATGAAAGCATGCGACATGGTCGCTGCCTTTGATATAGTCTAGGTTGAGAAGTCTCTGTCGTTGTGAGCTCAGATCAGCATGGCAGTGGTCCAGTACCAGCATTTCGCCGCCCTGGAGTGAAAGCCCGAGTAAACCCTGTCGATGTCGAAGGGGCCCTGCGAATGTCTGGAGCCTTCACTTCGCTCGCTGTCAGCGACTTGCACGATATCGGTGCTTTCAACTTGGTGTGGGTCATTGTTGAGCTTTGTGCAGTCACACTGGTGGTGTTGGGATCCTGGCTGCCCGAGTGTCAGGCAAATCTCTTGTGTGCACCTTGAAATCGACCTTGTTCATCGCTTTGCTCAGGCGTAGCCGGTTTCGTATTGAAGACTCCGGTGTTCCAAGTCTCAAGTACCGGCCCGTGGTCGGCGCTGCAGCATGTCCCGCTATGACAGGGCCATCACAGTCTTCTCTCCCGATGGGCACCTGTGAGCACTTCCTACGTTTGTTGACAATAGAACGCTGTTTCATCTGCATCGCAAGGGTGTGCAATCTGTGTTGTGCATACACACACTTGCGGATTTGCGGTTACACTGCATCTCATGCAATGCGCTGCACTTCCTGCAGCCTCGCCACTTTTACGGTATGCAACTGCAGCATGCCCTCGCACATCTTCCGCAGCTTGCCTGAACATGAAATGACGTTCTGCAGGTTCCAGGTGGAGTATGCACTCGAGGCGGTGCGGCGAGGAACGCTGGCGGTCGGCGTGCGCGGCAAAGACTGTGTCGTGCTCGGTGAGGCGCCTTTGGAAGTCCACATCATACTCTGCCCCAGATATGTGCACATCAAGTCAGGCTGCATCCTAATCGCAATGGGCTCGCGTGCCTGAGCAAGCCAAACCTCTCAAGGGTGAGCAGCACAGCACAGCTTGCTCCTGGTCCGGGTATCAGATTCACAAGACGCATCTGTGATATCACGTTGCATCCGGCATGCAGGCGCGGAGCGGAAAAGCGCGGCAAAGCTGCAGGACGCGCGGAGCGCGCGGAAGATGGTGAAGGTGGACGACCACATCAGCCTCGCGTTTGCGGGCCTCACCGCCGATGCCCGCGTTCTTATCAACAAAGGTGGGCGGCATGGCAGTTCCAGCGAGTGATGGCAGATCCATTCAACTGTGTGCGGCGGCCCTGATTAGACTGACCGGACTGCCAGAATCGTCTCATGGACATGACGGCCTGGCCGTGCTTGCGGCTAGTTCAAGGCGCCGTCCTGCAGCAAGGCCAGAACACCTGGCCTACAACTGTCCGTCCCAAAGGACTCTGTTGGAGGTCTCCAAGTTCCGACCATTCTTTACTCTTGCAGCGCGGGTGGAGTCGCAGAGCTACCGGCTGACGCTGGACGAGCCGGTAGGCGTTGAATATCTGGCGCGCCACATTGCCAGCATCCAGCAGAAGTACACGCAGTCCGGCGGTGTCCGCCCCTTTGGCATCTCCACTCTCGTCGCAGGTGGGTGGCTCTTGAAAACAACGTCTGCCGCCTTTCAGGCTGTATTCGTTCCCAGGACATGTGCAGCGTGCGCCGCATTGCAGTACCGCTTTGCCGCCCAGTGGAGCAGAAAAATCTTTGGGGTCTACCGATTGACACGTTTTCCAGCAGCTTATTCCCCTTGTCCTGCCCGCAAATAGGGTTCGACCCGGAGGGCAAGCCGTGCCTGTACCAGACGGACCCCAGCGGCACCTTCTCGGAGTGGACCGCCAATGCAATTGGCCGCAACTCCAAGACGGTGCGCAGCTTTGGGAATTGGCCATCCTGCCTGGGGCTGAGGAAGGCCAGGCTGTCGCGAAGGCCTTCCTCTTCCTTGGCACACTGCAGCAGGGTGATGCAGGCAGAGGTTCGAAGTGACGACAATGGCTGGGAGTGATTGCAGCTGATCAGGAAATGCTTCCTTGTTGCAGGTGCGGTGCAGCTGGAGCAGCACTACCAGGAGACGGCCGCCTCCCGTCAAATATGAGCATAAAATTGAGAGTTGACACAAAGCTTGTTTCCTGGCGCAGGTGTGGGAGTACCTGGAGAAGCACTACGAAGAGACGGACGGCAACGCTAAAATCAGCATAATTTTCAACTCTATTGTGAAACCTGACTACACACTTCAAAATCTGGCGCAGGTGCGGGAGTACCTGGAGAAGCACTACGAGGAGACGGAGGGTGAGGAGACAACGAAGCTGGCACTTAAGGCGCTCACAGAGACAGTTGAGGCGTCTGCCAAGAACATCGAGGTCGCGCTCACCACCAAAACCGGAGGTGAGCGCCAGGATTGTCAACTGTATGCCTGAAGATAATCCGAGATCTAGGTGTTATTGACGTGGAGGCGTGCGCCAACAATATCGAGGTTGCCGTCATCACCAAGACCAGTAGCGAGCCTGTGCATCGAACAAAGCTGCATCAACAGCGAGGAGCTCTGAATGCACATTCTGTGTCGCCCATCGCAGAACAGTGGCTGCCTCGCGCCCGCATATTGCAAAGCAACAACTCAAGACAGCCCGGCATCCTGCCAAATTCGCCATTGAAATCGAGGCGTCGATCTGAGACTCTAAGCAGGTTGCAAATGTAAACATTCCGGCACATGCAGGCCTCAAGTTCTTGTCGGACGAGGAGGTAGACAAACTGCTGGAGTCCATCAAGGCGGACAAGGAGGCGGCAGACGCAGCGCGCCGCGGCGGAGGGGCATCCGCAGCGGCCGCCGGCAGCTGATCCTCTGGCGGCAGGCGTGTGGCATCGTGTGTTGTGCCTTACGAAATCGTGTATTCGCGCGCGGTGGCGGCGGCAGCAGCGTCGCGGGTTTTGGGTGTCTTCGTTCCGCCGCCCGGCGGCCGAGCGCAGCCGTCTGGCGGCACACCTTTCTGAATGTGCACAGCGGCGCCGACCATGGGGTGCTGAGCTACGGCCCGCAGTGATGGCAGCACCTGCTTTGGACACGCTCGTAAAGCTGCTTCGTTGCGACGCCTGGCTTATATGGGGACGGGGATCACAGTGGTTGCCTCATGCGGCCCAATATGTGTGAAGGTACTTGATCTGCCGCCGGAAGGGCGGCCGCGCAGCGACCGCACGAGTCACAGTGCTGTGGAAAGGACGAGGCTGCAGACATGTCGAATTGATTCCGAACAGCAGGCAACTGTTGTGTCAAAACATCTACCCGCTATTGCTGCTGTCATGAATGTGCAGGCTGATCAAGCGCATGTCGGCATGTGGCACTCAGCTGGCATGCTTGCAAATGGAGGCAGAGTGCAGGAGTGCGTGACTACAGTCCGGCAGGGGATCAAAGGCCTCCCACGAACTACAATCACAACCGACAATTTTCATTCATAGACACATTTCATGACGTCGCAGCAAGTTCACTCGGAAAGAGATTCGCGACCAGGTGCTTCGCGGAATGTGCATAACGAATTTCAGCTGGCGAGCGGTGTTGGTGGCCAGGGGCACAGTATACACCCTGTCAGTGCACATCAACCAGCACTGTAGAGCACGCCGCCGCTATTAGACGCAGCTGGGGCGGCAGAGGTGTCTGGTGTCTTCTCGCACGGATCCATGATGGCGGTCTTCTCGTACAAAGTCAGATCCGGAACTCCCTTGGCACCCAGCGCGAGCATTGCTGGCTGTTCTCAGCAGGTCCCCTGCCCCGCTGGGGAAGCGAGCCCCCCCAATGGCCCCGACGCAGTTCCACGTTGCAAGGCTCGGCGAGCTCGGTGGCAGGGCTTAGGCCAGCAGCGACATATCAGTCTTCAATGGTCCCGTGCCAGCAGCTGCGCTGTCACGCGCCCTGGCCCAGGAGCTTCGCGGACCAGACCTGCTGTTTGAACTTCGAGGCGCCCGCGACTGGGTTGTCCCACTCCTGCAACCATCGGGAATTGGGAGGTTTGCGGGTCGGAGATCCCACGTCAATGCAGTAATGCACATGGAGTCCACTCGTTCTCACTAGCCGAGCACAGCGCGCCTGCCTCAGCGCTTGCTGCTCAGATCAAACAGGGAGAAGGACACAATTTGCATATAGAGGCAGCGCTACCCGCGCCGATGGTCTTTCGAATGCACCTGCAGCACGCTGTCGAGGCCGGCAAGCATCTTCGCCTTGTTGGCGCCGCTGTGCTGCCCCAGCATCTCGCCTGCGCAGATCGCCACACAGACCCTGGTCAGGCGCCGCGACATCGAAGGGCCGGCACAGAACGGGGGCTGCGCCTCCATAGTGTTGCATCTGTGGCCAGACAGGCAGACTGCTGGCGTGCCTCCGCCACAGAGGCCGTCACCGGAAGGTGTGGTTTGCGTGTGAAAACATTTCAGTGCCCCCGCACCATTGCGCCAGAAGGTGAAGTGCGGCGTCAGAGGAACCTCCAGCCGCTGGAAGATGGCCTTCGTGTTGGCGTTGGAGTTGCCGTACAGCTTCAGAAAAATCGTCTCCTGGTACGCCTCTGCGAATTTCTGCAACGCAACGATTGTCCAGGCTTCAGGGGTTTCCGCATGCTTGCAAAATCTCTGTGATTTAAGAAGACCTCGCATGGAGCACGCGAGAGACGATCACAATACGCTTGCTGTTAGCGCCGCTGGTTCCTCATATTGCACCCAACTGGCTAATAGAGCTATGCAGTAGCAAGCACGAGGAACCTGTGCACTGGAACCACTGCCAACACGGTGACCGCACGCGGCTCATGCCACAGCACCTGCTGTAGGACCACACCTGCTGTAGAGTCCTAGAATGCATCCAACCCGTGATGTCTCACCTCGTACGACTTCTGGAAGCCCTTGCAGGGCCGGCACCACGTGAAGGAGGCCTCCAGGACGACGACTCGCCGCGGGTGCATCGCTGATAGCGCCTTGAACTCCTCGCCGCTGAAGATCAGCATCACCTCCCCCGGCGTCCACTGCACGTCAGGAGTTCGCAAGGTGTTTGAAGTGGTCTAGAAAGGGGGTTTCAGCAGGAGATTGACAGTTGAAACCGGGGCAGGCACGGCCTTGGAACTCTCGCCGCTGAATCAGCATCATCGCCCCCGGCGTCCACTACAAAATCACAGAAGAAGTTCACCAACGCAAGGCTTTCAGCACAACAAGGCCAATCTTCCACCATCGCCGCTGGATTTCAGCATCACCTCCCCCGGCGTCCACTGCGCGTGTAGCAAGCATAGTCAGGCGGACTATTTGGTGCGGTGCGCAGGTTCAGGTGGGCAGATCACAGGCGAGCGACTCGCAGCAACCTCCAGCACCAGTCCTACAGCCTGTGATCTCTCCTCCATTGATCAGCGTTCTGCTGACGCTCCGGCTGCACCGCAAGTCGACTTCGATATTGTCGGTAGTTTACTTGCATCCGCCCACCTGTACGAGCGACGCCTCGCGCCGCTGTAGCAGTGCCGCATCCGGACTCATTATTGGAGTTCCTCACATATAGATATATCTGTATCCACAGTCAACTAGGTGCCCACCTCCATGACCGATGGCCCCCCCCCTCTTCGGCAGCGCCGCACTGAGGCTTTGAGCTGGATATAAGTGAGCACCTCCTGACATACATTTGATTTTCTAGCTTTCACATTCCATTCTCATGATATACCTCAATGAGGGAGGGCTCCCGCCGCTCCGGCAGCGCCGTCGGACGCCTTGACCTGGATGTAGTCCAGCACCTCCTGATGATGTTTTCAAGTCTCCACATTCATTACATGTGGTCATACCTGAATGAGGGAGGGCTCCTGCCGCTCTGGCAGCGCTGCATCGGACGCCTTGAGCTGGATGTAATCCAGCACCTCCTGCGCCTCCAGCAGGTCCGACCGGAATAGGTCCAGGAAGTCGTTGAAGCCCAGCTGGCCCTGTATTGGAAAGCGCCACGACTTTAGAAGCAAATAGCATCTGCGTCTGTCTGGTCAAGCGTGCCGTCCTGAGCCGTGGCATGGAACATGCGGTCAGGAGCCTGGGTCGCCTGAACAGGGCATGAGAGAGTTGCCTGTGTTTTCAGTCCCGTCCTGCCGTCTCACCATGCCGTCGGCATGGACCCGCTCGGCAACCTCAACCAGCTTCCGGTTCGTGAGCAGATACATCAGGGCAGTTTTGTTATGTTCGGTTTCCTTTCCCTTTTGCAGCCTTCCCACCGTGCTGGCAGCGTCAAGGCGCTCCATGGCATCGACCAGCTTCAGCGGACACATCAGGGCAGTCCTGTTTGTCCTCGTCCTCTCTCACCGTGCCATCGGCGTCGAAGCGTTCCATGACGTCAAACAGCTTCTGGTCCGTCAGCGGGTGCCCCAGCTCCTCAAACAGCCGCCGCACCTCGGAACCACCTGCGGCATAGCAAGTGGTATTAGACAAGTATTGGCAGACACCTCCCGCCATGCAGGCAGCTGGCGCCTGCGCAAGCGGCGCACGCGCCGGGACTGCAGCTAAATGCAGTATCTGCTCGTGTAGTTTGGCGTTTACAGCCTGGAATATGTACTCACCAAGTGTGCCGTTTCCGGATGTGTCGACCGCCTGGAAGGCGCTCTGGTACTCCTTCAGCATGCCGTCTAGCAGCAGGCTGTCCTCCATCTGCACAAGCGGAACAAGGGGCACACATCGATCAGGCCTTCAGGAGTTTCAGTTTACAAATTGCATGCTGGCTGCTTTCACCAGGAGGTGCCCTGCGCCTGTCCGAACGGCCAAGCGCGGGGAGCTGGCTGCCGTGATCGCAGTACTTGTGGAGTGCGGACTCTGCTTTCACCCCACTAATCCAGGCAGACTCACCAGGAGGGTGAAGTCGTCAAAGGACATGGTGTTGTTGCCGCCGCTGTCAAAGGACTCCATAACAGAATCCAATATCGTGTCCACCACCCAGCCCTGCCCTCTTGTCGGCTGCCCATCGCCTGACACTGCCTCCAGAAGGCTCCGCAACTCGCCCCTGTCGATCACGCCGTTCCTGCGCAGGTGCAGCGCCGTCAGTCGGACCGAGTCACACGCAGCCACGCATGCTGCAGAACAAGGTCGATTATCAGGCGCGCGTCGCCTCGGCGAGTTGCACGGCCGGCGACTGCACCCAGAAGCTATGTGGCGGCGAGCGCTGTTCGCAGCGTCTCTGAGCCATGCAGGGCGGCGTCAATGCCGCACGCCCATGTTGCCACAGCCGTATCATGACAATACATCCGGGTCAGGTTCCTTCTTGGAGCGTGCGCGGTTCAGGCGCCTCGTAGCTCTCAGCAACTGAATGGCATGACGGGCGATGGGCCGGGCCCATGAAATCAGGCCTGCGCACCCGTCGACATCAAACCTGTCGAACTGTTGCTGTAGCTCCTGCAGCCGCTCCGGAGGCAGGACGCCGGTGCGGAACGAGTCACCGCTCTGCGTCACTGATGTCTGCTGTTCTGTGAACACACTGCAGCGCAGGCGGTCATGCTTGTGGGCTGCCGCGCCACTGCAGCAGCGTCTGGCAAAGGCCACTGGCACGTCACAGCTGCCACTGAGCGTGTCCCGTGTTGCCATGACGGTCCTGTGATGCCGTTGGTAACGCCCGCTTCTGCGCCTGCTGGCTGCAGGCTGTGCTGTGCTGTGGAGGGGTGGCGAGAGCCCTCGACATCTGGACGATAACATCTGATGGTCCGTATTATGCCACAGGATAAACTGGTGCAGCGCGCGTCTGTCTCGACGGCTGCGCACAGAAGTGCAAAGAACAATCCCTAGTTTGTCAGTCAGCTTCGCCGCAGCGGCGATGTCGCACTTGAGATGTAGGGTTGCAAAACGCTTCGAACAAGCGATATGTACCGGCAGCTTCCGGTGATGCGATGAACGACGCACAGAAACTGCAAAATGCGTGCGATTTTCGCTGTGGCCAGGCAGACTGCCCGTACACACTTCCTGCTGCCAGAGTAAGTGCTTCCTGTCCCGGTGCTCCTTGCCGGCCCGACCTGCCGGTTTTACAGCCTGTCAAATCTTCTCTGCACATGTGCAGCTGAAGTGAAAGCTACAGGAAACCTGAGTCAGCAACCTGCGCCAAGCATTTAATTGTGAATCAGCAGCTGAGACTGCCGTACATCTGTAGATCGCTTGCAGTGCCGGAATGAATATGAATTTCCTGCGACGTGACTGAAGCCTTGCAGTCTAATTGAGATCGTCAGGGCGCCACCTGCTGCCATGGCGCCAGTCAGAGCATTTGAGTTTTACAGCGGCATTGGCGGTGCGTGCCATCTGCTGCAATAGCTGCTTATCTTGGTCATGCAGCATGTCTCCCGCACTTTACATTGAATCGTCTCGATAATTCTTCTCGATAATTCCCCCTGAAAAAGCGTCCCCTTGTTTCTGCAGGCATGCACTATGCGCTGGCGGCAGCCTGCCCTGGCGCCGAAGTGCTGCGCGCCTTCGACATCAACCCGGCGGCCAACGACTGCTACGAGGCCAACTTCGGTCTGCGCCCCTGGCAGGCACGCACCCTGCCTGCGGACCAGCATGCAGAACCTCCCCCCACAAGTTCCCACCATGTGAAACGTCTGCATGATGTGTTCGAGGGCAGCCATGCGACGAGTTTCCAGGTCCCAATTACTGCAGGGCAACATTGAGGCCATACCCAAGCGGGTGCTGGACGATCCGTCCATTGACATCTGGCTGCTGGCGCCGCCGTGTCAGCCGTACACGCGGCGGGGGCTGAAAAAGGGAGCGGAGGACGGCCGTGCCGGCAGTTTCCTGAACCTGCTGCGGCGGCTGCCGACGCTCCAGGTGACCTGCTATGTGCTGATCTGGACTGCACGTGAATGGGCGGCTGGGTGGTGCCGGGCGAGGGCGTGTCACGTCACCGTTGACGCAGCACCACCTAATACACCGCATGCAAACGCGGGAGCACGCCATGCTGTTGTTTAACCTAAGTTCAAAACCGACTGGTGCAGTCGCCGCCGGCGTACCTGCTAGTGGAGAACGTGGTGGGCTTCGAGACGTCTTCAACGGCGGAGGACCTGCGGGCGTTCCTGGGGCGCCAGGGCTATGTGGTGCAGGAATTTCTGCTGTCGCCGACGCAGCTGGGGGTGCCCTACTCCCGGCCCCGTTACTTCTGCCTGGCGCGGAAGGTGGAACTTTGATCATACTCCTTAATTGTTGGTCTTTCTCGTTTGTATCGCACCTTTCCTGCTGCACGAGTAGGCTATTGTGTGCAGGGCAGTGGATAGGGCCACCAACAGTGCCATAGGTCAGCTCAGGCCTGCCCCAAAGAGCGCAAGGCAGAGTTGCAGCTGAGATGTGCTTGCTGGCTCACATGTGCCGCCATATGCGCTGCAGCTGGGAATGGATGGTAGCGGCGCATTTCCACTCGCCGCCGTGCCCGGGCAGCCGCTGGCGCAGCCCCCGGCACACCTGCTGCGGGCGGCCGCGGCTGGCGATGGCGCCGAGCGGGACACCCTGCAGGAGAACCGAGCTGCGTTGGCTAGGCCGTCGGACCGCCGGGGCCCTGCTGTGGGCAGCGCCAGCCCTGGCGGCGGCGGTGGCGACGGCGTCGGCGTTGGCGGCCGCTGCAGCGGGGACGGCACTGCTACTTGCGACAGCAGCGGACCGCGGGGCGGCCCCAGAAAGACTGTCGGCGATTTCCTTGTGGCGGACCCTGCGGCGGAGGGCGTCCCTGCAGCGGCATTCTGCGGCATTGTCAACGCAGCAGAAGCACGGCGGAACGGCGGCCTGGCCGCAGCCACCATATCAAGCACAGCGGGCGCTGTGAGCACACAACCGGCAGCCCCGGCGCCGGCGCCGGTAGACGCGTATGCAGTGCAGGCAGCGGTGGCGGCAGCAGCAGCGCCAGCATCGAGCTCTTTCGATCCAGCGGATGGTACAGCGATTGGCACGCCGCCTCCCGGTGTTCCGCCGCCGCCGTCGCCGCCGGCGGCAGCCGCGTCCCTGGCAGCGGTGCGGTCCGCACATCTTGACGACCCCTGGACGCTGTACCGCTTTCCTGACGCTGAGCTGGTGGCCCGCGGCATCGTGCTGGATGTCGCGTCTCCGGTCTCCACGGTCGTCAATTGCTTCACCAAAACCTATGGGCGCTACAACAAGGCACGCAATTTGTAAACTCTGATCACTTCGACAGACCAGTGCACACCCTTCAATTGGTGAACCTGCCGCCAGCTTGCTGAAAGTTTTGTTGCACGGTGACGCACAGCGTTGTCAGGATCGATCCTCCGCCATGCCTGCACGATCTGGGTGTTTTTCTTCTATCGAACTCTCCCCCAATCTCAATGCAACAGGGCTCCGGGTCGGTGCTGGCGACGGCAGGGCTCGAGCAGCTGGCGGGCCTGGCGGCGGCGTTCCCGCAGTACCACGCCGCGGCGGGCGGCGGCGGTGCGGACCCTAAAATCCTGGAAACCAGCCTTGAGGCAGGGCTGGCGCAGGAGCTGGAGCCTGGCGCCCCCGCCGGCCAGCACGTGCAGCTGGCAGCGGCAACGGAGGCTGCGGCCGCGCTCGGGCTGAAGGTGAGCTTGCAGTGAGCTGACTGCGATTGCCGCTGCGCTTGCTGAGTCAATCCAGACCGCAATGCCAGCAGCGCAGCGGGTGTTGCACCATTGCGGACCTCAACAACGAGCCACGAACTGCTATTCGGACCTGCTTGCCGCCCTTGCAATGTGCACTATGAGCAGGCGCACCTTTCCGAAAACTCTGTAGACGGCCTTGTGTGTGTCATTGCCTGTGCGCAGCCCGGCGAGCCGCTCGTGCCGACGCCGGCCCCGCTGCTCGATGCGATGCGCGCGTTGAGGCTGCGTTACTTCACACCCGCTGAGGTCGCCGTGATGCACGGCTTCCTGCCGGAATTCAGGTGTGGGCGCTGTGGTGTTTATGTGGTTATTAGGCGATGCGTTTTCACGGGTGTCACGATCTCTATTGACGGTGCATTACGTGACCGGGAGAGATCGAGTTTCGAGACCGGCGTGGCACCCCCTCACTTACACGTGGACAATCCGGATGGCAGACATTCGTGAAAATATCAAATGACCTGATTGGCTGACGGGTTTTTTTGTCTGCCGGCGGCAGGTTCCCGCCGCACCTGACCCTGAAGCAACGATACGCCCTTCTGGGTAATAGCCTCAGCGTGGACATCGTGGCGGCGCTGCTGCGCTACCTGCTACAGGACGGCGCCGGCGACGGCGCTCGTGACGCCACCGGCGACGGCGCTCGTGACGCCACCGGCAGCTGATGACTAGGAATCGGAGGAGCCGGCGATTGAGGTGTCGGCGGCGCCGGCGATGGCGGCTGCGATCATACTAGAGGGTCGGCGTGACTGCAGATCGATCACACATTTGTTCACATGTTATATCTCATACATTCATGGCCGTCGAACGTGTCAAGGCGAGTTCTGCGCTGCATTGAACACCATGTTCTGATAGCTGGCGTCATGCCGCCAGCAAGCGGGGGCGCAGCCGCGGAACTGTGCTGTGGCCCCGCTGTGTGTCGCTGGTGGATGGGCTCTTGTTGCACAGTTCAGGTCCGGAACCCACGGCAGGCAGACAGCACACACACATTGTCTACGCAAATCACACCAGCAAAAGCAGCGGACGCACGGCGGCGGTGCTGGCGCCCGCGTCCAGCAGAAACACTGCATCATACGCTGCTACATATATGCCATACACTCCTGTCTTCGCCCACATTACGCAACTCAGAAGCCCTACCAGAAACCCTGCCCGATGCGAGTTCCTTCAAGACGCGCGCACGAGTGTGCGCACACTACACATGCGCTGCTGCTGGCTGTGCCGTGTGCGCTGCGCAGCCACCGATTGGGCAGCTCCTGCAGCCGGCGGCGCCGTCGGCGCAGCCCGTTTGGCAGCGTCGTCCGCTGAGGGCGAAGCCGCAGGAGGCAGGCCTCCGCATGCCTGCATGCACGCTGCCATCATGTTGTCAAGGTAGAAGTCAGTTGCCACCTCCCTGATTTCATAAGACTATGTGTGCGGCATGACAGAAGCCCAAGCGGGAGGATGTCAAGCGGCTGGACATGCACAGCGCGTCTGCCTCTGCAGCCAAATTGAACGTGTCTTGTGTCGATGTACAAAGAGAGGTGCGGCGCCTAGAAAGCGTCCAGCGCATGGGCAGACTCACTGAGTGGCAGGCTGGGTGATGAGCTCAGGTGCCCCCGCGACCGCCACCGCGACAACGGCGCCGCTGCAGGCGCCAGGCAGGCGGAAGAGCCAGATGTAGCACCGGCGAGCAGCCTGCAGGCGGCGCACATAACGTTATGCAGCATTGTGCATGGGCACAGAAGGGGTGCCTTGTTGATGCGCCGAGCTGAAGCTAATGCTGGCATCATTCAGCCCAGCGACCACATCGAGGCAATAGGAACGACACAGGAATGTCTCGAACTGAGCGA
>JAABUL010001735.1_pt1 | contig 39579 bp, 28 predicted proteins | sample 5559151 | NCBI WGS metagenome assembly JAABUL01 (sample SAMN10711876, study PRJNA513368) | rock metagenome | isolation source: Antarctica rocks | place: Antarctica: Victoria Land, Pudding Butte sud | reverse complement strand
GTCCCCAACCGCACACTCTGCCCCATAATAATACTCTCACTAACCCCCTCGATCCCATCCCGCCTCCCCCCAATCGCCGCCTCAAACAAATGATCCGGCGTCTTCTCGAAACTCGCCAGCTGCAACACACTATCCCTCATCTTCGCCAACCCAAAGCGGGTGATACCCAGTACTTCGCCTTTATACGTCATCACGTCCGCCAGCAACTGCATGTGGCGGGGATCAATGTCCATCCCGCTCATCACCGCACTGATCTCGACAATGATAGTGCTGCGCGCGGCTTCGATCCCGAGGACGGACTTAGTTTCCATGACGGAGTTGGTCGTTGTGCGCGTGCCCAGGACGCCGGGGGTAGTCATGCAGGCTTGCAACCCGTAACCCTCCACGAGCACGGAGATGGGTTCGCGCTCGGTGCCATCGGGCAGCTTCACGCGATCGCCTTTCTGCATGACCGCTCTCTGCGCGTCGGGGTAGCCTCCCACGACAACCATCGGCAGCTTCCGCTTCAACGCCTGCACCTTCTCAAAAGTCGCCGCAGGCCTCTCCGGTCCCGTATTCTTCTTCTTACTCCCACCCTTCTTCTTCCCCTTCTTCGCGGCCCCCACGTCCTCCTCGTCAGCATCGCCGAAGGCACCCTCATCAACCGCGACCCGAATATGACTCCCCCCAACCTTCCTAACCACAACCCCCATCCCCCTCAAACCCTTCGCCCTCCAAATCGCCTCCACCACATCCTCCAACCTCAACTTCAACCCCAACCGATCAACCTGCCCCCAATCCACCCTCATACTCACACAATACCCCTCCCTCCACCACGTATCCTCAATAAAAGCCACCACATCCCTCAAAAACGTCTTCTGAATAATCGCCTTGGCGAACCGCGCCGCCATCTCCTCATACGGACTCTCCAGTTTACACTGAATAATAGGCGTAGAAATACTCTTACTAGCATTAATAATCTCTTTAATCCGGGGTACACCTTGCGTGATACTCATACCCGCTACGCCGGCGAAATGGAACGTCTTCAGCGTCATCTGCGTGCCGGGTTCGCCGATCGATTGGGCACCGACGGCGCCTACCGCGTGGCCGGCTTCGACTTTGCTCTTTTCGAATTTGCGCAGGCAGAGGTGGAGGAAAGTCGTGAGGCCTGCGCGGCTGAGTTTGAAGATCATTTCGGAGCCGGGGAGGTGTTGGCGGGAGAGGGCGAGGGAGGCGGATTTGGTGGCGACGAAGGCTTGGACGGTGTCGAGGAAGGCGAGGCCGGAGTTGTCTTCTTGTTCCTCTTTTTTGAGGGAGCCGGCGCGTTTGAGGGGGGCTTCGCTTTTGGCTTCGACGCGGCGCTGGGGGCGCAGGAGTTCGTGGGTGAGGGTGGAGATTTCGGATGGGCTGAGGCCGGGGGAGGAGTTGTCCCAGGTGCTCTCCATTGCGTGGCTCCAGGTTCGTTCGAAGTTGACTGGCTTTGCTTTGCCTTCCATGTCGACCGGATCTAGGCCGTCGTCTCCGAACTTCATCTGGATCACGCCGCCGCCGGACTCTCTGACCGTGCCATCGTACCGCGCACTCAAGTCTTCCATCGATTTCATGAGTCGACGAGACATATACCCCGTCTCAGCAGTCTTGACCGCAGTATCAACCAACCCTTCACGACCAGACATGGCGTGGAAGATGAACTCAGTCGGATTCAAGCCAGAGAAGAACGAGTTGACGACGAAACCCTTCGCAGGCGGATCCCTGCTCCCTTTCACGAAGTGCGGAAGCGTGCGGTTCTCGAAGCCATCCACCACACGTTCGCCACCGATAATCTGCTGTCCGACTGCAGCAACCATCTGGGCCACGTTGATGTTTGAACCCTTGGAACCGCACTTAGCCATGATAAGCGGAGCGTTGAACCTGCTCAGCTCAGCAAGACAAGCTGCACCGCAGTCCTCTCGGACCTTGGACAGCAGGCTGGAGATCTCCTGCTCAAGTGTAGCTTCTTCGTCGCAGCCGGGATTAGTCTTCAGCTCGCCTCTGTTGAATTGGCCGATGAGGTCGATACATCTTTCGTACGCATTCCTGACTAAGGTGTCTTTCCTCTCGCGTAGCATAGCAGAAGGATAGACGTCGCCGATGCCGATCGAAAAGCCTTGCTCCCCAAGCCAGCGAGCTGAAAGACGAGCAAGACGATTCATGGCTTCAACGGCGTACTCTGGGCCGAAGTCGCGCATGATGACGTAGAAGACGCTGTCCTTCTTTCCGTCACCGACAGTCGCTTTGTCGAGTGTTCCGCAGATGACTTCTGAGTTGCGGATGACGAGGTAGGAGTCCGTGGGTGACATGTCCGGCGCGATCTTCGTGGCAAAGTCCTTCCGCCACTGCTCCTCCTTCTTCTCTACCAGCTCCCGCCTCGTCTCTTTGGCAAGCGGGTTATCATCGGAGTCTCGCATCTCGTTGATCTCCCTCTTGTCATCTGTGAGATCCCAGTCCATCCTATCCTTCATGGCCTGGTTCTCCTCCCCTCCATACACATCCTTGAACTCCACAGCCGAGAACTGCTTGCCCTTGGCTTCGAGATTCACCTTCACAGGATAGTCCTTGCAAGGTTTCAGCAACAGACTCCACACCTGCTTGCCCGTCCATAACATCCGTGGTTTGCGTATCGCTGGTGGTGGCAGCTCGATCGGCCATACTTCACCCGTCAACGGGTCCTTCACCTCCAGGCCAACAAACATGGAGCTGGCAATTTGTACAATTTCGGCACGACCGAAGAATCGATCTTTCTGACTGAGCAGATAGGTTGCAGTGATGAAGTCCTGAATAGCAGCGATGATCATGGCGCCGTTCTTGGGGGTGGCAAGATTGTGCTTTACGCCCATCAGTTCCAATGCTTCAGTCCGTGCTTCTTCTGTCTGCGGGACATGAAGATTCATCTCGTCGCCGTCAAAATCTGCGTTGTAAGGATTGCACACGCACTCGTTGAGACGGAAAGTCCGCCACGGCCGCACTTTGACACGATGTGAGAGAATTGAGAGCTTGTGCAAACTCGGTTGACGGTTGAAGAGCACGATATCGCCGTCTTCCAGATGGCGCTCGACGGTGTCACCGATGACCAGCTTATCAGCAATCCGTTCGAGATCGCCCTTTCCACTGGCAATCCTAAGAACAATGCGGCGGCCGTCGGCGCCTTTGAGGACGAAGTTCGCGCCAGGATGAACTTTGTCGCCGTTCAAGACTCGACCCTTCAGCTTGGCGATGTTGTAGCGGGTGACTTTTTCGGGATAGGTCATGTGCGTTGCGACACGCGATGGCACGGCAACCTCATCGATGCCTAGATTTGGATCGGGAGAGATGACCGTCCGACCAGAAAAGTCGACACGTTTACCGCTGAGGTTGCCTCGGAAGCGACCCTGCTTGCCCTTCAAGCGCTGGCAGAAACCTCGTAGAGGGCGACTGGAGTGCAGGTCTTGGCCCAGACCTGGTATATTCCCATCGATATACATGGCCACTTGAATCTGCATGAACTCCCACAGCTCCATGACCTTGTTCAACGGCTGGCCTTTGAGCAGTGTAGCCTGTAGCAGATTGTTCATCTGGATGATGTCGCCGAGCTTGTTGGTGATGTCGTCCTCTGTGCTCGCATTTTCCTGCGCTACGCTCGGCCTGATAGCCACGGGCGGGGCGGGTACATGCGTCCACAGCATATTTTCAGGGCGTCCACTACCATTGCTGCTGTGCGGGTCCATACCAAGAAGTTCGACGTCCATGGTCGGGATCCTTCGGAAGAGGCCGATTACTTTGAGTGGGTGCATGTCGTCGAGCGCTCTCTTCCAGTTGCGCTCGATGTCGCCGCCATTTTTTCGTGCTTCCTCGAATGACTTCTCGAATGCAACCAAACCCTCGGGCTTAACTTTTGACTTGGCGTTGGAAGAGGCGTAAACGTTCCATTTGTGGTGGATAACCTTCACTGGATGCTTCGCCACCTTCTTCACTGGGCCATTGTACTCGTGGCAGTACGAGCAGATCTTCGTCTTGCGGCAGTCGGCCACCACCTTTTTGCAGAGAGCTTTCTTGCGGAGGTTGTCTAGTCCTGGTCGTCGGATCGCCTTCAACGCCGCTCGCCTCTCCTTTTCGGGAAGTAGAATACGACTGCACTCCTTGCACACACAGTTCAGAACTTCGGTGATCTTCTTCATGTAGCCATAGTGGAAGCAGGGCAAAGCCAGCTTGACATGCCCAAAGTGACCATTGCAATCCTTCAAGCCCTTCAAACATGTCCCGCATACTCCTGTCTTGCCTGATGTGCCCAGCCTCTCATCGTTCGGACCATGCTTGGTGATCAACCTCCTCTGACTCGCTTTTTGATCCTGGTTGACATCGAAGAGGTTGCGGTCTTGTACGGACAGGACCGACTGGGCGATGATGTCCTCTGGAGAGACCAGCCCGAACTGCAGCGCCTTGATCCGCTTGGGCACTGACGTGGGGACTTGCTCTTTCGAGATGGTCGCATCTGGCGAGTCCATCGTGAGGGGTGGTATGTTATCGGTGGTCGAGCATGAGTGTGTGCTGTATGCCTACTCGTGCCCTTGGACTGACTCTTAGTCTTAGTCTTGAATTTGATCTTTCCGTGTTTAAGGTTATCGGGGTCGTTATCTTACTAGTGCGGGGTCGACATCCTTGCTCCACGCTAGCGATTGCTGCCTCGTGAGATCGACCTTGCTGCAGCTCGAGTGACTTGACGATCCTCACTTTATCGATTTCATCCACCAAGTACCCATACGACTCTGTAGTGAAGGTGTACTGGCCGTTGTTCTCTGATATCAAACGAGTACAACACACTACGAGAGCCAGGCTAAGAGCACCAGAGCCACCGGCCAGCACCGGGAGCTACCGCCCCGCAGCTGACCACTACGAGGCACGACACGACACGACAGCAGCACGACCGCGAACCTTCCGATTCTTCCAGCAGCACACTCGACATTGTACCGGAAACACCACCTTCACCATCACTTCACGTGTGTTTCATCGGCTGCCTACCTTATTGTCGGCTGGCATTGTCGAGTGAAGTGACTTCGACATCACCAAGGCCCGTGCTCAGCCTTTCACTTGCATATATGCCGCCCCTCCCTCTGCCCACCGTCACCATGTTCGACACTTCGCAACCTTCTCAGACCAGTTGCGACTTACCCACCACTGCCGCGCCACCCCTCCCTCCACGACACTGTGAGCATCCCGAGCCTTCCACGCAAATATCAGCTAACGTGACACAAGCAGCTCTGTCCGTCACTCTCACACCCGCACAAAACCCAAGCGACGAGCGCACCATCAGCCTCAACGCTTACAACCCAGTCCTCATCGGACGTGCCTCAAGATCAAGAGACAAGAATCTGCAGCCGTCAGCTACCAACGGTCTCTTCGACTGTCCAGTCGTGAGCCGGTACCACGCTGAGCTCGAACTGGTCAGACGCGGACCTTCACTGGACGACGTGATTATCAGAGATATTGGTTCCATGCACGGGACCAAGATCAACAACAAATCCATCGAAGAAGGCGCAGAGATTACCTTGAAGAGTGGTGATCGCATCAAGCTCGGTGAAAAGGTCACAAGAGGTGAAGGTAAGCAGCTCCACAGGACACCTTCAATTTCGATCAAAAGTACACTAATTCCCTTCACAGGTGAACACGACGGTGTCGAACTCACCTACTACAAGCCTGTCTCTCGCACTACCCAAGACTCACACACTCTCGCCGCCAGCCAAATCACCGGCACCGGCACATTCAAGGTTCCAACCTTCACTGACGACGAAGAAGACGACTCAGACGATCGCAGCGTCGGCAGTCTCAGCGATCACAAGCACTCATCATCCGCAAAGACAACACCTGAGCAGATCACCGCCAAGATGGATTCTCAGAACATGCCACCTACCACCAACTTCGACGACGACGACTCTTATAGCATGTCCGCACGTGCCTCCGCTCCAGGCGCCTGGCGTTCATCATTCAGCAATTCACAGCAGCAGCCGCTTGTCCAAGACTCTCACAGAGTGATCCCGGACACTTACGATGACGACTTCAGCAACTACGCACCCGTGTCTCCGGGAGGCGCGATCCGGGCTGAAGCTTCACAAGTCGCAGCTGACAACTACCATAGCGATGACTACGATCATGACGACTTATCCGACGACGTTGACTTCGACCGTGAGGCAGACCACCTCGACTGCCACCCGTCCGATGATGAATCCGACTACAGCTGTGGTGGACACGGATATGACGATGAAGAGGATGATAACGAAGGTGAAGACGAACCGTCAGCCAAGGTCGCATCACCGGCAGCCTCTGTCCAGTCATCACGCAACAGGCCTTCGCCACCAGCGATCATCACCAACGGCAGCTTGTTCCCAGCGACGTCTCTGTCGCATCACTTCGCAGACTACGACACGTACGGGTCGCAGCCACGTTACGATCCAGTCCGCGCAGCGCAGTCGAACTCGCATGAGACAGCCAACACTTCCGCTTCCCAAGGGCGCTTTCCCACCTTCAAGTGCGCTCCTCCATCCGCAGCTTATAGCTTCAATCACCCTGGCGCATACACTGACGCCTACAACAGCAGTCGATGGGACGTACCACCTCCCAGCTTCGGCACCTACGTCCCACAGAGCGTCGCTTATGGTATGTACCCGCCACCCAGCGCCTACGAGGCTCAGCAGGCTCAGCCAACGCTCGCCGCGGTAGGAGGCCCCATCACCGGCCCACCAGGCTCCGTCATCCGCCCAAACAAGTCTGTGTTCTCCCCGAACACGCCAGAATGGTACACCACCTTCGAGCCGAACGTCTTCGGTCACCGCTTCCACGAGCCTAGGTCGTTCGAGAACATCTTCTCTACAGCACCGTCTCAGCCTGCCCCTATCGTGCCGCAGAAGGCAGCCCAGGCTCTGGAGACCATCGCACCGAGCATGACCAAGGGGTTCAACATTGCAGACATCGTTGAAGGCGCCAGCAACGTCAACACCACGACTCGACCACGAACTCAGTCTTTCGCGGACAAGGTTCGTGCTGAGGTACGCGCTGCAGCCGACAAGCTGGTCGCGAACCGCGCCGAGGCGGAAGCTACAGTCGCCCTTGCTCAAGACCAGCCTAAGGCGCCGGCACAACCACAGGCCACACCCACGACCGTCGCCAAGGCTGTTGAGCAAGCATGCGATATGATGGTCGCAGCGGCCAACGACGCCGTGACCAGCGGGAAGAAGCGCAAGGCTAGCGAGATGCTCACCGTTTCCACGAACCTGACCTCCAACACCAGCGAGCAAGCGAACGCGTCTACAACAAGCTCTCCAGACGACAACTACATCGACCCCTACTATAATTCCGGAGAAAACACTCCATCCGATTACGTCAAGTCGTCCTACAACGGCAGTCCAGATTCGGAATACGCCAACTACGCCAATGTCGACCTCGACGGACCAGGCTCGCAGCAGGTCACTCCAACCGAGAGCTTCGCCGAGGCCGATATTGCGCCACCACCGGCGAAGAGGGTTAAGCTCGACGTACCTGCGCACAGGAGCAGCATCGGCACGGCTGCGAAGATCTTCGGCGCTGCTGCGGGCACGTTTGTCGCGGGCGGCGCGGCGACGATGGCGTTTTTGTGCTCGCCGCTGGCGGAGAGGGCGATTGAGTGGCTTGCTTAGGCATCCATCCACAACTACGATTTACAAGGACTGCGAGGGGTGCGACTACGAGATGGAGAAATTACTGGCGTTGATGGATACCACACAAGGGCTGTGAATGGGATTGATGCTTGGGTTGTTGCTTGTCACGGCGTTCTTTTACGGATGGGCTCACGGATGGGCTGGACGATCGGTACTCTCCTCCTTAACTGGGAGAATGATCAACGACTCGCTCACAATTGTCTTCTGGCAATGAGTTGTGGCGTTCACGGACGGACTGATGTTCAGACTGCATGCATGATGGATCTGCTGGCGACATGAGCCTACTGCGATGGATGACTGGCGCTTCTGTGCATGATGCAGAGCACCTGATGGGCTCGATGCGAAGACATGCGGACATGCGACTATGTTGATCGGCTCAGTTCATAGATTTATTGAATTGGCTTTGAAAACTCTACTACTGCTTCCAACCTTCCAACTCCTCTTATCCGTTCACAGTCTCGCTGTCCGTACATAACTTTATGCACACATCCAACCCCTGCACTAAAAAGTCCATTCCCGAAAGCTCGATGAAACTTGAACATGTTCTCGACACCCTGGCTTTGCGCAAGATGCTTGCGCAATCTATCCAGATCTCGCCTCCCACTCTCATCCCGCAGGTTGCAATCCACAGCAGCCAGCGCCGATCCCTTGTCCCCCACCCTCGTCGCCCGAGCCCGCGCCATCGCCAACGAACACGCGACCCTCACCACCAAACTCGCCAGCTCCTACGACGCGCGCGCAGCGAAGCGGCTCGGTGAGCTGGGCTCTACGACTACGGCGTTGAAGGAGTACGATAAAGCGGTCGGTTCGTTACAGGAACTACAGTCGCTGCTACAGTCCTCGGACAAAGAGCTCCAGGAGCTTGCGGCGGACGATGTTCAGCCTACGCAAGAGCGGATAGGCCTTGCGTCTGAGGCGCTGAAATCAAGCCTCATCCCTGTACACCCGTTCGCCGATCTACCATGTCTGATCGAGATTCGTCCTGGAGCTGGGGGTGATGAGGCGGGGCTTTTCGCAGGGGACTTATTGAGGATGTATGAGGGTTTCTGCGCACGGCACGAGTTAAGGACGAGTGTGGTGAAAGTTGAGACGGCGGATTACTCGAGCTCAGGGCTTGGAGGGGGTGGGGGAATGCATGTGCAGGAGGCTATACTGGAGGTCGAGACGCCCGGGGCGTATGGACGGTTAAGATGTGAAGCGGGGGTTCATCGGGTGCAGAGGGTGCCGGCGACGGAGAGTAAGGGAAGGACGCATACGAGTGCGGCGAGTGTGCTTGTGCTGCCGAGTATACCGCCCGAGCATGGACAGGAGTCGGCGGAGGGGGAGGAGGGGAGTGATTCTTATGTTGACCCGAAGGATGTGAGGATTGATGTGCTGAGGGCGAGTGGAGCGGGCGGTCAGCACGTTAACAAAACCGAATCCGCCGTCCGTCTCACGCATATCCCTACCGGAACTGTGGTGGCGATGCAGGAGCAGCGGTCACAGCTTAAGAACCGGGAGAAAGCGTGGCAAGTGCTCCGATCGCGGATCGCGCAGCAGAGACGGGAGGAGCGGGAGGAGAAGGAGGCGAGGGTGCGGAGGATTGCTGGCGCGGGAAAGGCGGGGAGGGAGAATAAGGTGCGGACGTATAACTGGAATCAGCAGCGGGTGAGCGATCATAGGAGTGGACTGGATGTGCGGAGTTTGGGAGAGGTGATGGAGGGAGGACAGGCGCTGGATAGGGTGATGGATAGTGTGAGGGCGTGGATGGTTGAGCAGGAGGTTCTTGCTCTGGCTCAGGAGGGAGAGGGCACGGGCACGGATCGACCTGGCAAACAATAAGGTAGTAGTTGCTGTCGTCGCCTGACCGTACATACCACCGCCCACATGCACGTGTCAAATACTTTGTCTGCCGTTACCGGCCCTCAACACGTCCGCACGTGAAGCCATATGAAATTCGACCTCGGCATTCCCCAGAAAACGCTCACCCGGCTGCAAGGCGCCGGTCTCGGCCCTCATCTGCCCTCATGCAGTACGGATGTACCCAATCCGCGTCGTCCTTTCACCCGATCCTCGATGCCAACCACCGCAGAGCCTCGACACGCTTCTCCTCCTCGGCCAAAATTCGAGACTCTCGGCTGGTGAGCAATGACTCCCTATACGCGTTCGGGCAAGGCCGGAGAATGGTCCAGGTCTTAAACCACCGCTTCGCCCAGAGTTTGTGACGTGATCATTAGTCGGTATAGACTTTCGTACTCTTCTCCTCTCTCTTCTTGTCTCCTACCACAAGCCGTGCAACTGTGAAGCTCCCTCATATAGTATCCCACCCCAGCCGCTGTCAAGCTGGCAGAAAGATTGAAGCAGGTTGCTGCCGCCGTCTCTTCCGTATTCCCGCATAACGTCGAGACGACGTCTACCGTCGATATGGGCGCCGCAGATGCAGAAGAGCAGAAGTTCCAGGATGAGGTCACGGAGTTGAAGCAATGGTGGACCGACTCGAGATGGCGCTACACGAGGCGTCCGTATACTGCCGAGCAGATTGCTACTAAGAGAGGTAATCTGAGGATCGAGTATCCGAGCAATGCTATGTCGAAGAAGCTGTGGAAGATGGTGGAGAAGAGGTTTGCGGTAGGTACAGTCTTAGGAAGAGCTTCACGAGCTATGCTGATGGCGTTTAGGAACGCGATGTGAGCTTCACCTATGGCTGCTTGGACCCGGTCATGGTCACGCAGATGGCCAAGTACCTCGATACTGTCTATGTTTCTGGCTGGCAATCGTCGAGCACAGCTTCGGCAACCGACGAGCCTGGCCCAGATCTCGCTGATTACCCATATGACACCGTCCCCAACAAAGTCCACCACCTCTGGAAAGCCCAGCTCTTCCACGACCGCAAGCAGCGCCACGAACGTCTCAGCGCCTCCCCCTCCGAACGCTCCAAACTCTCCAACACCGACTTCCTGAACCCCATCGTCGCAGACGCCGACACCGGCCACGGCGGCCTCACAGCCGTGATGAAGCTGACCCAGCTCTTCGTCGAAAAGGGAGCCGCCGGCATCCACATCGAAGACCAAATGCCCGGCACGAAGAAGTGCGGCCACATGGCTGGTAAAGTTCTGGTACCGATCAGCGAGCACATCAACCGCCTCGTCGCCATCCGCGCGCAGGCCGACATGATGGGCACCGACCTCCTCGCCATTGCACGCACAGACTCCGAAGCCGCCACCCTCATCACCAGCACCATTGACCCCCGCGACCACGCCTTCGTCCTCGGCTGCACGAATCCAGCGCTGCAACCTCTCAACGACCTCATGATCGCCGCTGAGCAGGCAGGAAAGAACGGCCCAGAGCTCCAAGCGATCGAAGATTCCTGGCTCGCGCAAGCAGGTCTCAAACTTTTCGCGGAAGCTGTCGCGGACACCGTCAACGCCGGTGTACATGTCGATAAAGCCGGGCTGATTGCGGACTTCACCAAACTAGCCAAAGGCAAGAGCAACGCCGAAGCTCGCGCGATCGCTAAAGGCTTGACTGGCGTCGACGTGCACTTCGACTGGGACTCACCACGCACGCGAGAGGGCTACTACCGCATCCAAGGCGGTTGCCCATTCGCCGTCGTGCGTGCGAACGCTTACGCACCGTACGCCGATTTGATCTGGATGGAGAGCAAAATGCCCGATTTCTCACAAGCGAAAGAATTCGCCGAGGGCGTGCACGCCGTTTGGCCTGAGCAGAAGTAAGCACCTCATCACAAAGTCTTTACATCCCATCCCCTGACACTAACCTCCGTACCACAGACTCGCCTACAACCTCTCCCCCTCCTTCAACTGGAAAGCCGCCATGCCCTCCAACGAACAAGAAACCTACATCGCGCGCCTCGCCTCGCTCGGCTACTGCTGGCAGTTCATCACCCTCGCCGGCCTCCACTCGACCGCCTTAATCTCCAACGCCTTTTCAAAGGACTTCGCTGCCAGAGGGATGCGGGCTTATGGCGAGACGGTGCAGGAGCCGGAGATGGAGCAGGGCGTGGATGTGGTGACGCATCAGAAGTGGAGTGGGGCGAATTACGTGGATGAGATGTTGAGGATGGTGCAGGGGGGTGTGAGCAGCACGAGTGCGATGGGGAAGGGGGTTACTGAGGATCAGTTTGTTAAGAGATAGGATGGTCATGTGTAAAGGAAAGTTATGTGTTGGTAGTGTGAGGAGAGCTGATATGGCATTATGATAGTGTAGTTCGCACACAATGACCGTTTGCCACTATTACGTCTCGCTCCAATCGATCAGTGGAGTCGCTTTTGCTGCGATGATGATCTTCCTACTCATACACACGAGTCGCCTCACCTTCGAGGCTAGGACAGAGTGTGCTGGAAGAGTGAAAAGTTGTTCACAAGATAACATCGCGAAGCTTCTCGACGGTCCTCAGATCCAGCAAAAGAACCAGAAGACAAATGCAACAACATCACCGAAATGCAGAAGTGAAAAGGCATAATAGCCATGACCATGATCATACATTGATATACAATCACTCGTCTCGATCTAGACATCGTCCAGGCTGCCTGACACAAGCCGTCGAAGTCAAGATACGAAATAAATTAATATCCTCCAAGAATGCACAAAGCTCCCTGTACATGCTGCCACCACCAATCATGGTTTGAAGTCGCTGATGATCTGTCCCCCCGCCTCATTGCGCCGTGAAGGTTGGAAGTGACACGCTTAGATGGCACCGACATCAGTCCAGTCCTCGATGGAGCGGAAGGCGATGTCGCGCTTGGCGGATGGCACTGGGGTGACCTCGCCGGCTGGGTCGAAGACACCGAGGTTGACGAGCCATGCGGCGGTGTTGAACTGGTAGCAGGTTAGCGTTTGTTACTCGAGGGATGTAGAAGGAGATAATGCTCACCTCAGAGTAGATGGTGTGGATGCGGTAGTTGTACTCGTTGCCCTCCTCAGCTGGCTCAGTCTCGAGGATAACGAGGCCTGGGACGGGGATGGCGGCAGCCTCAGTGGGCTGGCCGAGGGCAGAGCGGGTGGTCAACCAGCGCATGCTGACGGTGCCGTTGCAGTTGTGGAAGACATCGAGAGTCTCGAATGGGATGGGCTTTTGCTTGCCATGGCCCAACATGAACTGCTCACGGCTGGTGAAGATGGGCTTGGTGATGTCGTTGGGCACGGCGGCGCCCTTGTTGATGACGATGGACACGGCGGACGAGTAGTCGACGAAGTCCTCGGTCAGAGCGGCAAGGGCCTGCTCGATGGTGTAGCCCTGGATGAGCGACTGGAAGGTGCTGGCGACGATGGTGGCATCCGCGTCGGACATGCAGGTCTTGCACTTCTTCGGTGGGAGAGGGATGCCGACACATCCTGGGCGGTAGATGCCCTCTCTGCACTTTGGTGCCTTGGGCTTGCCGGCCTTCTTTGGTGCTGGGGAGGCGACGACGGTGGAGGCGAACGCGAACGCCGCAGCGATGAAGGTGGAGGTACGCATCTTGATTTGGGGTTTTGAGTTTGTTTTTGCGTTACGCGAGTGTGGTGTTCTGATCGAACGAAGATGGGAGTCTGAAGAAGATTATGTATTGGAAGTGGATTGCTGCGGATGAAGAACGATCGACAACCATGAGCGACCAGAAGGCAAGATATATGCAGTAAGCAAGGCTATTCGCCCCTATCGACTGGTAGTCCAAGGAATCTCGATGCACTGTTTGGACCATGGCTACTCGGCTGAGTATGTGTTTTTGGAACCACGTTACTTGGCTTACCTGGGCGATCCACTGTGGGTGATCTTGACAATGAAAGGTCAAGAGTTCGCAGTCTCGGCCAAACAAACCCTAAAGACGGTCTTAGTCGCGCCCAGTGCCCAGAGTGCGCAGCGGAGAGCGGCGGTTGCAGTGGTGGTCACAGCAATAAACGTCCAGAAATGTGGTGTTGGGGCCTGCCGGGGCAATACTCAGAACCACGGAAACATCGATGCTGTGTTCACACCCCTCTCGTCGCCGAGTCTATGGCGGCGGTACTGGTCAATGCTCGCGTTCTGGACAGTCGCAAGTGTCGTCGCAAGGGCGAGCCGAGAAAGTAAAGTTGGGAGGAGGAGTCTTGGAATCGCCAAGAAGGCCCGTTAAACACCGCCTCTCGCGCGCCACCGATTCCGCCGTCCCCACGTGTGAATGCCAAAATAGGAGCACAAGCGGGACTATTGACTTGGTATCCTCAGTATTCTGGGCAGGAGAGGTTTCCACTCCCAAACCGCGACAGACGTGCGAGACGCGATGTCTCGATTGCGTGTCAAGCGGGTACCCAAGACTTCAGTGGACATCAATCAAACCCAAACAAAGTGCAAGTCCTTCCAGTTTGAGCTCTATACAACCGATTTTGGCCTCGCCACTTCATTCGAAAGCTATCTCGTGATTCATGCCAAATACTTGGTGACTACTCCACACCGGTCCTTCGCTCTCCGCAATGTACCCCTTCTCGCATTTGTCGTATTGTACTTTCTCTACCTTAGTCTCGAAGAAGTCGTTGTAACTGTCGTCGAGAGCATCCGCCAGAGTTTTCACCTCGCCGTTGGGGAAGAGACTATCCCACGGATGTGTACACTGCCGACCGGAACATGTCTTGAGCACCATGAGCACGGCATCGAGCCGATGGATCAGGGATGCGACGGCGGTGTGAGATACGTCGCTTCCAGCTCCATCGTCTCGGCTCGAGTCTGATGAGCTATCTGGCATCGACATGGGTTCCGGCATAGGCACGGAGGAGTTGGGCGCAAGGCTGGCTGTGTTGCGACGTAAGCTGACGGCGGCTGCAGGCTCGCTACGGTGTAGGTTGTTCAGCTGGTATGGATCCAACTGGATGTCCTGTTAGCCTTGGCCATGCATTCCCCTCGATACATCGATGATCAATCTTACCTTCATGTCATACAGCTCATGCTCTCCGCTACACCACACCACGTACAGATACCCATACGCTTCGCCTTCGATCCTCAAAGCTTTGTAGGTATGGTTGGGATACAGGATGCTGCCATACTTTCCTTCCGACATGATGATACCCCACATCTCCACGTTGACATGCTCCTGCCTTCGACCATCCGTCTCGACACCGTTCAACGGGATGGCCTGCCCATCTAGCTCGAAAGCTGACGGCGGTCGCGCACCTGTCAGAGCCAAGAAGGTCGGCGCAACATCCGTATGAGTGGTCACTATATTCGTGGAAGCACCTTCCGGGATCCCCGGGCCTCGAATGATGAACGGAATATTGATGTCCTGCTCGAATGCACACTGCTTGCCAGGCTGGCGACGATGCTGGCCGATGGTGTACCCGTTGTCAGTACTGTAGACGATATAGGTGTTCTCGAGCACGCCAGCGTCCGAAAGACGTTTTACAAGAGAGTCGACCATCTCGTCAACAGCCTGCAGAGCTCGAAGACGGCTGCGGTAGAAGTGGTCGTTGAAATCAACGTTCGTCTGGTTCTGCTTTGGCAGTCGCGATATCCACGAAGCTCCACCTGGCTTGTCAGGATTGAAGTTGGGAGTACGAGGGACAACGACATCTTCGAAGAGATGTTTGTGCCGCTCTGCTGGAATTGGAGGTGACTGGACGTTAGAGTTCTCATCGAAGTCGCCATCGATGTTTTTGCGCCTGATATAGACATCACTGTGAGGAGCAGTGGGCGCTACGGTGAAGAAGAACGGCTGCCCCGTCTCCTCTCTCGTCCGCAAGGCATCGTCGAGGAAGCCGTGGGCCTTGTCCGAGACTACGTCCGTGACGTACTTTCTTTCATAGCTAACGGGCTTGTCATGATTGCGTTGGAAAGTCGCATTGAGGTAGCGGTAGGTGTACGGGTCCAGTAGAAAGTCGCTTCCGGTCCAGCCTGCGGCGTGTGGCGAGTCGTAGTTGCTTACGGACTGGCCGTTGTACAGCTTGCCAACATAGTACGTTCCGTATCCGGCTTCTTGAAGCCAAAGCGGCAGGTAGTCCTCGTTGAAACCTTCGGCCACGAACTTAGGATAGCCTCCTATGCAGACGGTAAGCACGATGTAGTGAGACTGCAGAAATAGTTGCGGCAGTATGAGAGTCGCTCAGACGAAGCATGGAAGATCTCGACCTACCGTATGGCGGATTGATATCAGTGACATTGGTGTTGTCTTGGTTGAGCCACTGTCAGCGCCAGATATGAGTCTTCCTGGTCTTACTTACGCGCCGCTAGGCCAGTCCACATCGATACTCTCGAAGGACAGCAGAGTGCGACTGTACAGTAGTGACGGTTGAAAGAAAGGCCTCGGTCAATGATATGCTCTTTCAAGTACGGCATGTAGGAAAGCGAGTCCATATGCAGATCCTGGTCATCTGTGAGGATGAAGAGGATGTTCGGCTTCGAGGCTGAATCTTGAAGTGGCTGCTGGCCATCTTGAGCTTCAGCGGTGCTAATGGAGGCTAGTAGAATGCACAGGAGAGATGTAATAGTGGTAAGGAGATGCATCGTGATGTTGTCGAGGATTTTTGAGACTCGATCGAGGTCTGTCACAGCAGAGCTCTGGCCGACTTCGCTGGCGTCGATCGTGGAAAGAGCAACCACTTTTCGACTTCCCCCCTCCACGGTGCAGTTGTCATTACCTATCAGAAACCACTCGACCGGCACATTTACGAGATCGTATGATATGGATTGAGTTCTGTGGTAGGTCTCGTCTCATTGCTTCGATACTACATTCCATTCCTTCCTTCCACGATATCCATAGCAGAGCACAACATACAGCCATAAAGCATCATGTCAGCTATATCGAATGACGAAGAGCCATGGAAGCTCACAGCCGCCGAAGCACTCCCACTTCTACGCAATGGAACACTGAAGGCCGTTGAGCTCGCACAATCACTCCTCACACGGATCCACCAACGAGACGAAAACGTCAAGGCGTGGGTATGGCTGTCTCCAAGCCAGATACTCCAACAGGCTCAAGTACTCGACGATATACCTCAAGCTCAACGTGGACCACTTCATGGACTGCCCGTGGGCGTGAAGGATATCATCTTGACTAAGGACATGCCAACCCAGTACAACTCGAAGCTATACAGATCCGACACGCCTATCAACGCTGACGCCAACTGCATCATCACTCTGCGGCAGGCTGGCGCGCTGATCTTTGGAAAGTTGACGACCACGGAATTTGCTTCCAGTAAACAGGGGAATTGGCATCAAAATCTGACCGCCAACCCGCATGACTTCGAGCGGACACCGGGAGGATCCTCATCTGGCTCGGGAGCAGCGGTTGGAGACTTCCAGATCCCGGTTGCGTTAGGTACGCAGACTGGAGGTTCGATTATAAGACCTGCTTCGTTTGATGGATGCTATGGGTTCAAGTGAGCTATCTTCCATTCTCAAGGCCAACGCAGTTGCTGATTATATCTGCGACCAGACCAACCTGGGGTTGCATCTCTCGAGAAGGCATCGCACAATGGGGTTGGTCGCTTGATACGTGCGGGCTTTTCAGTCGATCCGTTGAGGACCTCGATGCGGTGCTGGACGTATTCCAGGTTTTGGACGACGACCCCATACCACAACAGGCTTTCAAGATAGAGAATGCTAAGATAGGGTTCGCCCGAACACACAACTGGTCTACCGCCGGCCCAGGCACTCAGAAGGCAATAGAGAAGGCCAAGGAGTTGCTGAAGTGTCACGGAGCAGTTGTTGAAGAAGTTGACCTGCCGGATGACTTCAGCAATATGCTCGAATGGCACAACACTGTGCTTAATGGGGAAGGCAGATCGTCATTCTTGGGCCAGTATAGAACAGATCCAAAAGCACTTCACGAGTCCATTCAGGGATATGTGGAAAACATCAAGAATGTTTCTCGAAAGGACCAACTTGAAGCCTACGATAACTGTGCGAGGTTACGACCTGTGTGGGACGACATTGCGAGCAAGTATGATATGGTGATCACTCCGAGCGTGGTCGATGAGGCGCCAAAGGGCCTGGAGAACACTGGTGATATGGCAAGCCTCCTTGTTGCTGTTGGTTCGTCTCCGTGCTGACCTCGATAGTCTTTTTGCTCCATGTGGACAGCGCTACATGTTCCAGCACTGGGGATACCTGGCTTTGCGGGAGAGAACGGCTTACCTATTGGCCTGACCGCTGTTGCACCAAGGTTCAGGGACCGACATCTGTTGTATGCTGCCAGGACGATAGGTCCATTGTTTGAGAAGGGAGGCGGGTGGCAGCGGAGCAACACTGAAAGTATGCCAGCGAAAAAGCCACCACGGAGAGGCTCTACAGGTTATAGAAGCACTTGATTGCCCTGATAGGCAGGTGAGCACGAGCTACTCAAGGTTGTTGAAGCTCTCAAGAAGAGAGACGGTGGTGCTGTTGCGGGTTGTGTTGACGGGGAATCGATTGCCTCTTTCAGCCGATGTAGACTTCGGACAATTGCATGTACGAAGGTACATCTGCGTGTACACGTACGTGCTTCGGTCAGAAGACGCCATGAAGGACATACGAAAACGAAATAAAGATGCCAGGTGACAGATGCGATGTAATGGGATTGATCTTTCCATAACTCACCGCTCTGGATGCGCTTGGCAGCGAAAAGTGCCGGAAGGCTCGAGCGTCTTAAATTTCCTTCCTAGAATGGAGTCATAGCGACGGGGATAGACTTCGTCCTTATAGTCAAAGTGTGCATTCGTGAGGGTGTTTGGGCGTACGGAGGCAGCATTCAACATGCGTCAAGGTGTTGTTGTTCCGTTCCTTTCTCGTACCGCCCTCGCGACACCATCGCGACAGCGGGGCATTTCGCCATTGAATTTGGGAGGACGTGTTTTTATTAGACTCGCCGATCCTGCGTCTTTTCGACCCAATATTCGTCTCACTGGACGTTGCTCTTTTCACACCACATCCCCAGCCATGACGGCCACGAAGATCGATGGCACGGCTATTGCCAAGTCGATCCGAGAGAAGCTGGCGAAGAATATTGCGGACAAGCAGGCGAAGAATGCACGCTACAAGCCCTCACTGGTCATCATCCAAGTCGGTGGTCGGTCAGACAGCAGCACATATGTGCGAATGAAGCTGAAGGCAGCTGAGGAGGCGAACATCGAGTGCAAGCTCGAGCACTACGACGAGTCCATCAACAACTACGAACTACTACGCAAGATCGAGCTATATAACCATGACCCGAGCGTCCACGGGATATTGGTCCAGCTGCCATTACCATCTCACATCAACGAGTACGAAGTCACGAGCGCGGTAGCGGACGAGAAAGACGTCGATGGGTTCGGGGGCCCCAATATTGGCGAATTGGCAAAGAAGGGTGGGAAACCATTGTTCGTTCCGTGCACACCGAAAGGTGTCATGGTACTGCTGAAAGAGGCTGGAGTGGATCTCAGCGGAAAGAACGCCGTTGTTCTGGGACGGAGCGACATTGTTGGTGCACCTGTCAGCTACCTGTTGAAAAATGCAGATGCTACGGTCACCGTGTGCCACTCGAAGACTCAGAATCTGCCGGAGGTGATCAAGAACGCGGACGTCCTCATTGCCGCTATCGGCAAGCCACACTTCGTTCAAGGTGACTGGATCAAGCCGGGTGCGGTGGTGATCGATGTGGGCACGAACTTCATTCCAGATGACTCGAAGAAGTCCGGTCAGCGATTGATTGGCGACGTGGATTATGATGCGGTTGTGGAGACTGCAGGCCAGATCACGCCCGTACCCGGAGGTGTTGGACCAATGACGGTAGCAATGCTCATGCAGAATGTGGTTGATGCTGCAGATACAGCTTCCGAGCGACAGAAGATGCGAAAAGTGACACCACTACCGCTCGAGCTGAAGTCACCTATCCCATCCGACATTGCCATCTCTCGAGCTCAGCACCCGAAGCAGATCACCAAGTTGGCGTCTGAAGTCGGTATAGCTCCTCATGAGCTAGAGCCATATGGAGCGTACAAAGCAAAGGTGTCTCTGGACACCCTCACAAGATTGCAGCATCGCCGCAATGGGCGCTATATCCTCGTTGCTGGTATCACACCTACACCACTTGGCGAGGGTAAGAGCACCACCACCATTGGTCTTACGCAAGCACTTGCCGGACAGCTTGGCCGCGTTGCCTTTGCCAACGTACGACAGCCATCGCAAGGTCCAACGTTCGGTATCAAGGGCGGCGCAGCTGGTGGCGGCTACAGCCAAGTCATCCCTATGGACGAGTTCAACTTGCATCTGACTGGTGACATTCATGCTATCACTGCGGCCAACAATCTCCTCGCTGCTGCCATTGACACCAGGATGTACCACGAGGCTACACAGAAAGATGGTCCGCTTTATCGACGACTCGTACCCGCGAAGAAGGGCAAGCGAGAATTCGTGCCGGTTATGTTCAAGCGACTGAAGAAGCTTGGCATTGACAAGACTAACCCAGATGACTTGACTGAGGAAGAGATCACCAAATTCGCAAGACTGGACTTCGACAGTGATACCATCACCTGGACTCGTGTGCTGGATGTCAATGATCGCCATCTCCGTGGTATCACCATCGGTCAAGCACCGACTGAGAACAAAGTCGAGCCGAGACAGACTTCGTTTGATATTTCTGTGGCATCTGAATGCATGGCTGTCCTAGCACTCTCCACATCTCTCTCAGACATGCGAGAACGTCTGGGACGCATGGTAGTGGCCAGCAGCAAGGCCGGCGATCCGATCACGGCAGACGACATTGGCGCTGGAGGTGCACTCACTGCTTTGATGAAGGACGCCATCAAGCCAAACCTGATGCAAACGCTGGAAGGCACTCCTGTCTTTGTACACGCTGGACCGTTCGCGAACATCTCCATCGGTAACAGCAGCATCATCGCCGACCGAGTCGCTCTCAAGCTTGCCGGCACTGAGCCAGAAGAGGAGGGCGAGCGAAACGAGAAGGTCGGCTTCGTCGTCACTGAGGCTGGCTTCGACTTCACCATGGGTGGTGAGCGCTTCATGAACATCAAGTGCCGCAACTCAGGCCTGGCACCAGATGTTGCAGTCCTGGTGGCGACCGTCCGCGCGCTCAAGGTTCACGGCGGAGGTCCCGAGATCAAGCCGGGCGAGCAGCTGGCTGAAGTTTATCGCACTGAAAATGTCGATATCCTTCGCAAGGGATGCATCAACTTGGCTAAGCAAATCCAGAACGCCAAAGCTTACGGTGTCAACGTTGTCGTAGCGATCAATCGGTTCGAGACGGACACCGATGCTGAGGTTGAAGTCATACGCGAAGAAGCTCTCAAGGCCGGCGCTGAAGATGCCATCCCCGCCAACCATTTCGCCGAGGGTGGAAAGGGTGCTATCGACCTTGCGAAGGGTGTCATCGCTGCTTCCGAGAAGTCGAAGCCCGAGGATTTCAAACTTCTGTACGGCGACAGCGGGACTGCTCAAGAGAACATCGAAGCCATTGCCAAGAAGATGTACGGCGCGGAGAAAGTCGAGTTCTCCGAGGTCGCGCAGAAGAAGGTGGACACCTACACCAAGCAAGGCTTTGGAAGCCTGCCAATCTGCATTGCGAAGACGCAATACTCGCTCTCCCACGATCCGAGCCTGAAGGGAGCACCAAGCGGTTTCACTGTTCCGATCCGGGACGTCAGGATGGCTGCCGGTGCTGGGTACCTCTACGCTCTGGCGGCAGATATCCAGACGATTCCTGGGTTGCCGACGGCACCTGGATACTTGAATGTCGAAGTCGATGGCGAGACTGGGGAGATCGACGGGCTGTTTTAGACGTATGTCTAGACCGGCAAGGATGTGTTTTATGATACCTCGCTCTTCGTTCAACAACAAGAGCATTGCATGGGATTCGGAATGAAGAAAAGAGTGTCGAGCTTTCACTCAACTGGCAAAGCGCGGCGCTGGGGCGTTGCTTGTAGTTAGACCATTGCAGTCTATGATTGGAATTGATATATAGTAGAGATAGTGATGGCTGTTGGATGGTCGCCGACAACCGATGGCGCGCTGAAGTCTCGGAAGTCGGACCTGCCTCATAACACTCCAAGCAGGACTTCATGTCCCTCTTTTGACTTTCTCAAGATTTTGATCCTATTCACAATACATGTAACCTCGTGAAGGAGTTTTTACAGTGTTGGCGCAGTCCACCAACCAGTCAACGTTATGGCGCCTTCCACGCCTCCAAATATCGTTTTCATCATGGCTGATGACCATGCCTCGAAAGTAATTACACATATATCGGACCTGGAGCATCATTCTAAGTACATATACATAGGCAATATCCTGCTACGGCGCTGGCATCAATGATACGCCTCATCTCGACCGTCTGGCCAAAGAAGGAATGCGCTTCAATCACTGCTACGTCAACAACAGCATCTGTACGCCGAGCAGAGCGGCCATTCTCACCGGGACACACAGCCATATCAACCTCGTCCGGACTCTGGACGCGAAGCTCGACAATCGTCTCCCCAACCTGGCCAAGCAAATGAGAAGTGGCGGCTATCAAACTGCTATGGTCGGGAAGTGGCACTTGGGCGAAGGGAAAGCTCATCAACCGACTGGCTTCGACTACTGGAGCGTCGTACCAGATCAGGGCGAATACTGGGACGCTCACTTCATCGAGGATGACGGAATGAAGCAGGTCGACGGCTACGTCACCGACATCATCACAGACAAGTGCCTAAACTGGATCGACTCTCGAGACAAGAAACGGCCCTTCTTCATGATGTGCCACCACAAGGCACCCCACCGGTCCTGGGAGTGCGACGACAAACACCGCGACCTCTACAAAGACCCCATCAAAGTCCCAGATAACTTCACAGACGACTACAAACACCGTGCCCGTGCCGCCAAAGTGGCCAAAATGCGCGTAGCAGAGGACCTAACGTACTTTGATCTCGGCCTCGTGCAACCGGACGGTGGCAAGCGCATCGGCGAGAAGATGTCTGATCTCTGGAACGTCTATGACCGCAAGATCCCTGCTCCGGAGGACGTGAGTAAGATGAAGCTTATGGACCGCGAAGACGGCACCATATTCACTTTCTCTACTCCTGAAGAGCTGGCCGAGTTCAAGTACCAGCGCTATATGCAGCGCTACTTACGCACGATCCAAAGCATCGACGACAACGTCGGCCGCATGCTCGAGTACATTGACGCGGACCCGGAGCTCCGCGAGAACACGCTGGTGGTATACACCAGTGACCAAGGCTTCTTCCTCGGCGAACACGGCTGGTTCGACAAACGCTTTATGTACGAGGAATCCTTCCAAATGCCGTTCCTCGCCCGCTTCCCTTCACAAATCCCTCCGGGCACTGTGAACGACGATCTCGTGAGCAACGTCGACTTCGCGCCCACGTTTCTCGAGCTAGCTGGGGTGCCTATACCGTCGTACATGCAAGGCGTCTCGTTCCTGCCGTTGCTTCAAGGCGAGAAGGTGGAGAAGTGGCAGCAGGTGGCTTACCAACGGTACTGGATGCACAACGACATCACGCACTTTGCGTACGCGCACTACGGATGTCGGGATCAGCGGTATAAGCTGATTCACTGGTATAACGAGCCGCTTGATGCGGAAGGGGCGAGGCCGGCGGATGGGGATCATAAGGAGTGGGAGTTGTTTGATTGCCTGGAGGATCCGTTGGAGTTGTTTAATGTGTATCATGAGCATAAGTATAAGGAGGTGAGAGCGAGGATGACCGCGTTACTGGAGAGGAAGATGATGGAGATTGGAGACGAGGTCGTCCACGACTGCGAAGAGTCGGATGAGAAAGTGGGTGATGATAGGCCAACTCTGCTTTCCAGGCTGTGGAGTGGGAAGAGGAGTTGATATGACAACGATGCTGACGAGGTTAGTATGGCCTTGCTCGGAGCAGGTTATACCACTGCACGAACCGAGAGTCTCGAGAGCCATGAACTTTAGAAAATGGTACATCAATGATACACTAAACCTATAGCATACCACTACAGTCCTGTCTGCAACACTTTACGCCAGTTTCAATGCTACTCTAGGTATCAATGACATGTTTTCCGGACCGCCAGAATGCACCTATCCAGAAACACAAAAGTCGTAGCGACCCAGCACCAGGCCAAAATCGCTTATTCGCTTTCCGACACAGCCGGCCTCGTGTCTGTGTCCTGTTGTAACGCGGCTGGAACAAAGCTGCTCGCAGCCAAGCTCAACGCCTGCGGAACATGCAAAGCAACCCGCTCTTCCCGAGGAACCAGATACACCCAAAGAACCGGATCAACGACAACGCCGCCGTAGCAAGCAAAAGCGCATGGAAGAAATTCGCCGTCCTCGTGGTCGAGCCGCTCGTGATACCGAATTCTTTGGAGTCATTGGATGTGATGCCAATTGCGAGCAGAGCGTTCGAGAAGATCCAGAAGGTGACGAGCTTGGTGCGGAAAGACTTGTACGAGTCCTCGAGCGTTTTGCTCGTCTCCTCCTTGGGCGCGATGTAAGGCGTCAGCGCGCGCTTGACAGTCTGCTCGAATTGCGAGTCAATGTCGGCTTGTGCGAGGTCGACTTCTTCGATGACGTTGGACTTGCCGTCCTTGCCTTTTGTCGTTTGAGCTGATGGGAGGGCGTCGGCTTTGTCGGAACCTTTGGTACCCCAGGAGACATCGTGCCAATTGCTGAAGGCGTAGACCATGAGCACGTTGATGTACGAGGACATGAGGAGCAAGTATTGGCCGAAGGAGGTGAACATGTGCCACGGGTCCAGGTAGAGGAAGGAAGCGAGATAGTAGAGTCCGAATGTAGCGGCGAGGGCCACTAGAATGATACTCGTTCCGCCTGAGGAGAAGAACGATAGGGCGACCTCGTTTGCGTCTTTGCCGGCAAAGCCTAAGCCGTTGGAGAAGGCATTGATGACGAGATATACCGAGTCGATGATAACGTAGAGCTGAACGATGGCGAAGAAGCAGAAGGAGATGATGTAGCTCCACCTGCTGCCCTTTGGTCGATTGCCGAGAGCGAGGATGAATTGTAGTAGAACGAAGGCGAGGTAGAGGTATTCGACTACGGTGTTGATGATGGGAGTCGCCGTATTACCAAAGGGCCAGCATCGCATGTTGTTGGTTGAAGATGGCTTGCCGCCGACCAAGTCGAGGATGACCTTTGTGGTGAGCCAGTAGGAAGCTGCATGTCATGTTAGCCGAAATCCATTACTTTGCAACTTGATGAGTACTCACCAAGAGTGAACCATGTCAGGAATGTCGAGAAGGTGTTGTACAGAAACTGAATGTGGAAGAAGAACATCCTGATAATGTTGTGACCGGAGCGGTACATGCGCGTGAAGTGCATGAGGGAGTAGAGTGTGGCCGCGAATGATCCATTGAGCCATCTTCGTCGCTGTCCAATGAATTCTGCAGCGCCTTCTGGAACATCGGTCTCGCCCTTGGCAGCCTTGACGTAGGTGAGATGCCATTTGCTGCCGGCTTTTGCGACCAGTTCGAAGCACAGAATTCGGTCCTCAGCCAAGAACATGTTCTTTTTGAAGATATTCATGCCCTCAATGCCCTTAGGACCAAGCTGCTTGGCGAGCGTGTGGTCGCCGTGGAAATACTGCTCAAGAGGCCGTCCCATAATGGCGCGGAACCGGTACGCTGAAAAAGCACCGGGAAGCACGGACACGTACCCAAAGGACGATTCGAGCGGCTTGTCCAGAATATTGGAGATCTTGTACTCGAAGTTCTGCGCTGCCACGAGCGGATTCAGCAGGTTCCTCCAGCCTTTTCCGAGAAGAGCGTGGATTTCACCGCAAGCACCGCCAAGATCCTTGTCGTTGTAGAACGCTTCCCACAGAGCGAGAAGAGCCTTGTGACCAGGCTTTGTTCCGGCGTCCAGTAGAATGCAGATTTCCGGGTTCAGGATCCGGCCAAACGCAGTGAAGAGCCACCTGTGGGAGTTGATTTTCTTGCTATTCTTCTGCTTGAGGCAGAAAATCATCTGCACTGGAGGAAGCGTCGACGGGCCATCATCAAGCGGGCGGATGAGCTGTTGATTCGGTGTGACCGAAAGCTGCGTGGTGTACTCGAAAATGTGTGCAACCGTCTCTTTGCCATCGATGTCCCTCTTCATAATACCGTCCTGGTACAGACCGATGGTTGCGAGAACGTCGAGAGTGCCTTTGTCGCAAGGATCGATACCATCAAATACGAGGCAGACCACGATTTTCTGCCACGCTGGGCCGCCCTTGTTCCAGAACTCCGTCCGCTTGATGTTCACAATTTCTCGGATGTTCTGCATCACACCGTGCATGGTGCGCGAAGTCAAGGTCTTGTCTTCGTTGTAGTACGTGATCGCGATCAGCAATTCCGTATGCCTGTTATACATTGCCGGCCGAAGATTGTACCCATTCTTAAGCGTGAAATCGTTCGGGTCGCACGTTGCAGCTGTGTAGCGCAGATGCGTGAACTCTTCGCTACCGCTCTCGAGATCATTTCGGTACTTCGCTTGGACGGCGTTCTGGATGGCCGATGGCACTGGGTAGTCCGCGCTGAGCACAGCGCCCTGCACAAGCTTGACCTTGCGGGTTGCGCTGCGCTTCATCGCACCCGCGTTGCCAGGCACTGTAGTAGGATTCGCTCGCTGACGCCATGCTTCTGTGCTGCCAGTGTCGCTTGCGGCGTATGGGCTTGGCACACGGTCCTTGTCGCCGTAGCCGGGATCGTCGAGATGTGGTCCACCATAGCCCTGCTCGTGATACCCACCATTATAGGGAGGCACGTGCTGCCCATTGCCGCCCACATACGACTCCTCGAGGCTGTAGCCCGTGGTATCGTGAGCGCCGGGAGTGCCCATTGGAGGGTGTGGATCTTCGAACGGGCCTTGATATTGGCCTGTAGGGTTGTGGAGGAGGGCGCGTTCTTGTTCGTCATCGCTGTCGTGCTGCCTCAGAGGGTAGCCATGCTGCTGCCGGAGTCAGTCTGAGGTCTGCGGGTGTAGACCTTGATGGCGACGGGTATTGATGATAACGTACGCTTGGGTCGCCGCCATAGCCTGCACCTGGCTGCTGGCCATAGTTTGCCATGTTTGACTACAGGTTTGCTTGCACAAAACGAAGGTCGAGTGACAGCCCCTGGCGTCGTTTCTTATTAGGTGTTTTCTTGGCGCGATGATCGTAGGTAGAGAGGTCGCGAGACAAAGGAGTGTTCTAGGGAGGTGATGTCGAAGGGAGACACAAAAGAATGCTGGACACGCGCGGAGCGGAGAAAGACCCTGGATGGAACAACGCCTCACTGCCAACGGCGTCGCGAAAGCCGTTTCGAACAGGGGTCCATGTTTCACGATTCACGAACGCCAAGCAACCTCGTGACGGCTCTTTTCTATGAAGAAGACTTCAACTTCTCGAGGTATGGTCTATCGAGAAGAAGAATCATCCACCTCCAGAACATCACTTCTCATTTTCGAGATAGTACCCGTGTACCTTATACATTACCGCCCCATCAGATCTATAAACAAGCCTTCCCAAGATTTTGCAGGCCTGCTCACCAAACCCTTCTTGCATACGCGGAGCGGCCAATTTTAGCCCTGTGAGGTTCCATGCAGTGCACCGCCGCAGAACCTCGTATAAAACTCGCCACCATTGTCACGTGGACCCAATATACCAGCAGAAGACGACCAGCAAGCAGACATCTCGCAAATCACCTGTGGGCAAGTAAAGTACGGCTTCGCAGTGCATGAACTACTACTACGAACGCTGCACTCCAGCCATCAGCCATCTTACCGCAGCGTGAGGCTGGTAGGCTAGGGCCAAATCGTGGGCATGCTGATCCTAAACCTCGCCGAAAGTAGGTATCAGTGAACGTAGCCACGGCTGTATACGCAGTCAGCAGTGCGGACGAATGAAGCGGCCGCACATTAGGGCATCACGCCTTGCACGTGAGTAGAGAGTGAGGTTGATGCATCTCGAAGCTATACTCCCATGGCTACATGGACTCGGAACTCCGTCAATTGCTATTCAGCTCTCTTGGACCTGTGATCAAGCTTTGAAGATGTCAGAGTGCCGGATTGTGCTTGACACTGTCTCGGGGAATTCATCTGCTACCAACTGACCTTCATTATACACTCGCCGGCCGCATCTGGACTCGATCAGGCGCGCATGGATCAAGGCTCTCGGTCCTGTTAATGATATCGGTGGACTATCGACATATGACACAGTAGCATGAGAACGGTTAGGTTTCATGAGAAGCTTTTACATCCGTGAGAGATTCTTCAATGTGGTAGACTCTCTTTTCACACGCCGCCATAGAGCGGCCGTGAAGATATATATGCGTGCAGTATATTGAAGTGCGGTCGTCTTCCATTGTCGAGAACGTTTGACTGCCACTTTTGTCGACCCCTAGTTCCTTCCTTCTCCCTGGTTCCTTCATGCCATCCCCTCAACTCTATAGTCTGGCACCATGACACCCTGCTTCTCATCATCGTTCGTAGGGCATTCTGATGATCGCATTAGCGCCCATCGTAGACTCGACAACGCGATGCGAAGGTAGCACTTACCCTTGTCTTCATCCTTACCAGGCATCATGATGTCCCGTCTCAGTATTGCTCGCACATTGAGGATGAACACAAAGACCCACGCTGCAACAAGGAAGATTGCCATGATACTGGAAACCCACATGATGCCTTCGCTTCCAAGTTGCTCGCCAATGCGGCCTGTAGCGATGACGAATGCCACATTCGGGAACACCAGCGCCCACCAGATGAGATGAAAAGACATTTTCCGCGCTCCAGCAAGGACAGCTAGGAGGGTGATGCAGAAGAACCAGCATCCGAGTGTCCACAGGAAGATGGCGATAAAGTCGAAGCCGGTTTGAAGGATCTTGATAGCGACCTCATTGCCAGCGAAATATCCATGGCCTTCAACGATAGGCAGGGCATTCCCGAAACCAATGAGGGCAAGTCCGGTGAAAGTGGGAGGCCCGACAGCGATGAACATTCCTGCAGTAGCCGTAAGTGTCTGCTGAACAATAACTACTGCTCGTACTTACCTGGACGGAGATTAGGTGCAGGTAGACCGAATTGCATCAAACGATGCACGAAAAGAGCGAACATCATGAACGCAACCATCCAGCCGACGCCGAGGAATGATAGACCGCCGACTATCACGGTCAAACAGCTCATTGGATCCTGACCAGGAGCTATGATGCTGGCCAACACACCTCCCAGCATCATCGGAAAGATTGGCAGGATCCAGGCCGGCGTCATGCTTTGTATCGTGATGTGGGCCGGATGAGCCATGAAGAGGTGTAGATATTGCAGCCCGGCCGAGATGAAGGCAAGAGCCATATACATCCAGAAGATTACCCTCATAGCGGTTGCATACCATTCACCACAGTATGGAGAGCCATAGATCTGTGCACAGCCGATAAGGTTCGCCACTGTTATGCATTAGGACGGCGGCGCTTGATGGCCAAACGAGACGTATGTGGTACTCACAACTCAGCGTTACCGTCGGGAAGAACAGAGACTCTGTCGGATGTACGAAAGAGCAATGCAGAGTGTGGCGGTAGACGATGAAGCGCGTGATGATCATCGACAGCGCTACGACATACAGTACCAGCGAGAAGATGAAGAATATCTTCCCGATGGTTACCAGCCCTGCAAATCGATGAGGCGTGGCGGCCAGTAGAAGCGCAATTCCAGCTGTAGATAACGGGAGAGTGAATTGCGCCCATGTGAAGCTGCATACTTGTGGTTAGCGAGTACGTAGGAAGTGATTGAGGGCGGTACTCACTGCTCGATACGCTTCATGAATGTCACATTATTGGCAGCCATATTTCAAGGCCGCCCACTCGATATTACTGAGAAGAGACAAATGGCTCTGGGCTTATAGCGCTGTTTGTACAATGGCTCGCGAAGCGACTTGGTACGTTGCGAGCAGGTGGTGAGACTCGCAGTCTTGAAGACCGATATATGAGATGACTTACCGGATCTTGCGGAACATGATCAAGATGGCAGCGTATCTCGTCAGCTTAAAGGATGATTGGATGTCATTACCAATCTATCACATCGGCGACAGATATGTACAGTACCTTGGTGTAAGGTAGCTTGTCCCGGTCGACGGGTAGATCCCAGATGGCAACCGCGACTGCGATATCAAGAGCTCTTCGCTACCCCAGACTCCAGCTAGATATAGCCTCACACTTATCTCCGCTCCACATCTTGAGCGCCTGTTTGACAGGTAGAGCTTATTGCGGTGTGTTACACCGCTCAGACGCAGACCGGCACGCATCACGAACAGTTATTGTGCAACTTCTAGAACGAACGAGCGAGGGTGAGCGCCGCAGACCGAGCATATGCATAGCCCAGGATGAGTTCCGAGTTGCGGTGTGCAAGTCGGCGGCGTTCGCGATGCGGATATTGTCCTACTACCCTCGACAGATGTATACGGCGGGCGATGAATGCTTGCCCGCACGACGGACCACCTGGAACGATACCGCGTTGCGGGTTCTCCATCGGGCCGCCGCATCTAGGGACAGAGCTCAACGCCATCTCTTCACCGACGCTGTAGCCACAGCCACTCACGCAGGCTCGTGCCACCGATGGCGAACGATACAGGCATGCTCTTGACCTTGTTGGCGTGAGGGGCGATCGAAACGCGACGTTGACGGGCGTGATGGGCTCTTCCGGAGTACCAGCAGTAGGATTGTGTGCTGATGGTTCAGTGATGCTCATTCGGTCCGGGAGAAGGTATGTGAGCCGAACAACATAGTCGTGGTAGTCTGTTCGGTCCCGTGGTGGAAATAGACTCTCACCTCGATCTCGCACTAATCCGATTCAGGAAGGAGGTCTCCCTTGTCCTGACTATCAACTGTGGGGGGCAGTCCGCCTTGTGGCACGACACCTGAATGGGGCCGCTCTGTTGAGCACCTATCATGTAGAGTAGATCATTCTTCTCGCCCCGAGTAACGAGGAGTGAAAGGAGATATCCGCGTCAAGACGATGTCAAAGACGCAAACCTCTGCCAAGCCACAGGAGAGTACCCTGCCGTCACCTGAGTGGCACCACAGAGGTAACTTGGCAGGCGTGGTCCAGACCTCGCAGCTGTGCTGTTGTTTTCGATACCCTGGCCTTCGTGGAACTTGAGGCTTTGACGGCGGTACTGACTCAACAGCCATGATTGTTGGTCGCGAAGAAGACGTCTATCGGGTGCTATTTCGACCGGGGTCGATCAAAAGAACGCACGCATCGCCTGGTGGTTGAGGCTGCAGGGTGCAACTTGCTATGATTCTATGTAATGAACAGCTGATGTTCCGGCGTAAAAACGATCATTCTACACAGAGATCACTCTGTCGCCAGCTATGCCGACTAGTTATGCGTTCATCACCTGCAAAGAAGGCCGAGTACAGGATGCTTCAACAAAAGCGAAGATTCGCAAGCACGCGATGAAAGATATCGGATTTGCAAGGCGTCGACCACAGATTTGGCACGCAGAACTAGCTGTCCGGGAAAGTCACGACAGTGCTACAACGAAGCCGACCACCACGAATAGGACGAGCAAGCAGGTTTCCAGAAGTCCAGCTGAGGACCAAGCAGATTCAAATCCAAATCTGGCTGTGACCTCGTACCGGCAACACCAACTTCCCTTTGCGGCGGCACCCACGAGATCGTTCGGCACGGACCCTTTCGATGTAGCTCCTATTCTCATCAGTAGCACCATCAACAGACTTCTGCAGTACTTTGACCACTACTCGTCCAAATTTCCTAACAACTTCACCTGGACTCCCTGCGTTTCTCGACTTTTGAACGAGGCGACACACGACGAACTGTTGATGAACTGTATCTTAAGTGCTGCGGCATCGCGTGTGCAGTACATCCAGGGAGTCTCTTCAGCAGACGTCAAGAAGCAAGAGTTGAGCTCAACGCAGCAAGGTCTCCAGCTTTTGCGGCACTCAATCACTGACTCGGCTGTGCAGACAACCGCAGCGACCGAGCGGGTGATCGCCTGTGTGTTGTACTTGGGAGCTGCTGCGTTCTACCGGAAAGACCTTGCGACATCAGCAAAACACATTGATGCAGCAGTCAAGTTGGCCAATTCCATTGGGGGTGTCACCAGACTCCAAGATCCGCAGACTTTGGTACGACTGGTTAGCATGGACGATGCGCTCGCGTGCGCCGAGTTGAGACCTTGTGCCTTAGACTGCACCTACGACCCCGGCCCATTGAAATTTGACGGCTCAAACCACAACTGCTACGACAACCTGTCCGACCTCTTCAAGTCAGAATGTGGTCAATGTCTGCCGTCAGCTCTCCAAGCTGCAGTTCCGGCAATAGTTGAATGCCGCCGGGCCAAATATGACCTTGAGAAATTCGTTAGTTTGCTGTCTCCACCAGCACTACAAGTACGACAATGGGTGATACTACGCAGTTTGGCCATCAGAAATCGGCTTCTGAAGTTCTACCCAACTGATCGCAAAGCTGTTGTGGTAAGAATGGCTTTGATCCTGTGGACACTTCGTAAGTGCAATGGGTAAAGCTTTTGGTATGCGTGCGAAATCACTGACTCTGTCACCTCTCTCTTACTACAGTACCGCCGTGCGATCCTCGACAAGCCGGCACTGCTCAGATCGTTACCCGCAGCATTGCAGAGCTCTTTACATCCCAAGACGACTCGATCTGGGATGGGCACGATACCATCAGATTCTGGTGTCTCTTGGTGGGATTCTACTCTGCTCAGGAGTTGAGCGAGACGCGCACGTGGTTTGCGGACACGATACGCGAGACAGTACATGTCAAGGGTGTGATCATCGGCGTACGAAACGGAACCGCGCTAACGAAGATCTTGTCGCGCTTCAGGCAAGCTTTGGGTTTAACGAGCCTGCACTGTGTCAGCAGACCAATGCGCTTACACAGTATGTAAGGTTCTGGGATGAGTTCGAAGAAGACTGAATAGGCAGATCTTGTCTTTGGTACACGCCATGTGCTCAATGCAAGGCGGGTTCACAACGTACATACTTCATGCATTAGCTGGACACCACCATCTAGGGACGGTCAGCATTCAACATGATGGCGCAATGGCCGAGAGCTGCTCAGATACTTGAGCAGACCAAGCCTTTAGAGTCCGCGATCCTAAGCAATCTGAACAACAACAGCAGCATGGACTCTGTGGGTATGGCTGGGCGCATCAACAAGTGCGTGTCCGTCCCCGAAACTGGTCGCAACAGACCACTCCATGATAGCGAGGCCAGCCAAAACTCTGTGTTCTCACCACTTGATGCCTCCAAGGACGAGCCTAGGAACGAGCCTAAGAACACCGCAGCCGCGACAACCATCGAGTTGACAGACAAGGTGCCTGGAAGTCTGGACGAGCAAGCGCCGGTATGGCACCCAACGGTTTTCCGGCTTAGTCCATTGAGTGGTCTGGCAGCTCTTATGTTCTCATTACTCCAGATCTTCGCATCGTACGGGATCCTCAGAGCGTCTCATGGTGATCCAGTGACCTCATGGAAATATCAACCGTCCGTCTATCTGGCCATCCTGACTGCTATGTCAAACAAGACCTTGGCCTTTGCCTGCGTGCAGGGGACGGTTGTGACGTTCTGGCTACACGCCCTTCGTGGCACGACTCTCGGAGACTTGCATCGAGACTGGAGTTACGGTCGGTCTGATACACAGCTCGCCCATCGCGGCCTGATAAAATCGCTCACTAACAGATAGGACAGGACTGCATGCCTTCCGAGCGATGACAGCGGGCGGGAATACCAACATCTTGGCTATAGCTTGTCTATGCGCGACCTTTGTGGCTATTGACGGGCCTCTACTCCAACGTGCATCGTCTGTTCTGCCCAGAGTTCCGGACGACCCCATCCCTCTGGCCGTATCAATATGTCCTGAGCTTCCGTCGTACTCTACTGGGTTGACTGTGTATCGAGATGAAATTGGTTTACCAATGTTTGACTGGACCCGGGAGTTCATGCCCTTCGTGAGAGAGTATAACAATAATTTGCCCGTACGTGGTGTTGTTGGCTGCAAGTCCGGAACCTGCTCTGCTACGGTATGCAATCGATAAGGTCAGGTTTGTGATATTTGTTCCATACGACTAATACCTGACACCTCAGGTTCGAGCTCCCGCGCTTGCGCTAGAGACATGCACAACACGATCGGAGTTCCGCAACTACTCGGTACCACTCACAGCTCATGAAGAGATACTATTGGGAACTGGAGGCATGCTGCCAGCTTCTAGAATCGTTCACGTTGCGTACGCATGGTCTGTGAATGGGACCAGGGAACTCGTATCGCTGAGGACTGGCCGACCTGACAGTGAGGCAGTCCGGACTTGTGCTGGACACTTTGTTCATGAGGAATGTCTATACTCTTCTGCTATTTCTGAGTATGAAATACTAATCACGAACGACACTATCTCCCTGCCTAGTGGAGAGGCCGCATTGTATCCAAGGATTGTTGCACGTGCAAACAACACGGCGGTAACTCGCGAGACTATTGAGGAGTTTGATCTGCAATATAGCGGAAACACCGGTGGGCAGTTCGATGTTACAAGGACTACGCTCGCGGTATGACGGATTTGACCTGTGTTCATACCTCGCCGGCCTGCTGACTAAGCCTTCAGGGAATAATAGCAACAACACTACAGCAGTTTTACACTCAAGGAGTCCTGATACCTGGCGCGCCAGGACAGCAGCCGATGCTCTATGCACAACCCGGGTACATCAGGCCACAGATGGCCTGGTTCTCCTTCAATCACATGACGAATTATCATGCATGGGTCAGTGTGCCCTTCGCTCCAATTGCCCCAAGCCGGACTCTGGGCCCCAGTGCCAATACTTCGAACGCGGACACTGACATGAGGCAAGGACAACGGCGAACTCGGTGGGTGTTCACCAGCCTACTCCGACCAGCATTCCGAAATCGTGGTCGAAATGAATAGAATGATGTTTCGCGCTGGAGTCTGGTTTGCGAACAACCAGAACGAGACCTACCTACAATCCTGGATAGACCCCGGTCTCGAGATCAACTACAACACCACTGCGAAACCTCAGAGTCCCGTCAATGTATTTGTGTCAGACTTCAGCTTCTTTGCTGGCGCGGCGGTCGTGCAGTTATTCTCGATCACCATAACGCTCTTCACCTTTTATGGCTGGTGGCGCCTCGGCCGCGATGTGACACTGAGTCCGGTTGAGACGGCCAAGGCAAGTGTATCTTCCTTCACTGAACAACCCGCGGAACTTACAAGTGCCCATAGGCCTTCAGCGCTCCACTGCTCGGCCACATCGGACCAGTATACAACGTGGCGAAGATAGTCCGGGTGACGGGCACCCGCGACATCGTCTATGGACTCCAAAGCATACACATCACTACGGTGTCTCCGGTGTCTCGGGTTGAGAGACTGGTTATCTCCGATGACCATGTAGTGCAAAGTCCATCCGGGCCAGACGCTCGGTGCTGAGACCGTTTGCTGGGAATTGGAGCATGAGAGTGGATCAGCAACAAGTTGTGATGATTGGCCTGGGTGGTGCGAAGGCGTATGGTTCGGCTTCAGGTGCTCGTCCACTGTTTTGTATGGCAGATAGCAAATCTTCGATATGAGTCAATGGTCAACTGTATTGACTGTCTTGATGTGACAGTGAGTCTAGCCACGCTAGCAAGACCCAATAGCTACCTCAGCATCAAACCCACCGCTATCATTCCATCTTCTAGCAATCCTTCTTTTGGTCGCTTGAGTAGCTCTGGTAGCCACGAATCGCCTCCGTAGCAGAAATCAAAGCAAGTGCTTCCGAGCCATCACGACGCCATCCAAAGTGGCCCCCTCGCCCTCGCATACTCCTGCTCGTACTGCGCCTCCTTCCTCGCCCGCTCCTCATCCTGCTTCCTCTTCTTCATAAACACCAAATTACCCTTCAAACCCTTCAGATACCGCTTCGCTTCCTTGACCAAGTGTTCGGGTTCGTTGGATCCTGCTAGTGCATCGAGCATTTGCCGGACCTACACACCAAGCACACGACAAGTCAGCCTGCTCCACGGTAGCATAGCAGGGTAAGGGCAATTTACCTGCGTCTCACTCTGCATATGCGGACACACCCTCGACTCGCGACTGCCAAAATGAGCCATCCCACACAAATTGCAAGCCTCCACGCCAGCAAGCTTGAGCGGGCAGCGACCGACCGGGTGGAAAGACCTGCAAGCGACGCAGTTGATGCCGTTGTCGAGAACGATCGCATTGGCCGGACGGTCGGGTAAGTGTGGGGAGACGTAGGGGCGCAGTTCGACGATGGCTCGGTGGAAGGAAGGCGGTTCTGTGCAAGGGGTGTGATGTAAGTGACTGCCCGTTCTTCTGAATGTTTAGATGAAAAGGGCTGGTGGTCCGGCAGGCGCTGGAGGTGAAGTGGGTGGAGGTGAAGAAAGCGGTGATGAAGAAGGTGGAGCTTGTTGAATCTCCGGCGCCGCAACGACATCTGCTGGATGCTCAGGCGCTTCAACGAAGACATCTTCGTCGTCGCTATCGGCGAGAATAATCGGATCTGCTGAGGTCCCAGGCGTGTTGGACGCTTGAGCTTCAGCAGACGCGAATGGCGGGACAGGCTTCTTCATGGGTGAAGTAGAAACCTTGCCAGCACCATTCTTCGCCTTCGGCTTCTTCTCCGAGGCAACAGCCTTCTTAGGATCATATTGAATGATCTTCGTCCCCACAGCAGCCTTCTTGCCAGCAGCGGGACGAGATTTCTTCACACTCCCTGGAGCCGGCAAAGCCTTCTTCGGCGTAGCTGGCAAGCCCTTCTTGGGCGTTGTAGTAGGTGTAGTCATAGTAGAATCATGCTTACCGATTTTCTTCTTCCCTGTATCACGTTTAGCACCCTCCCCATCAATCCCCACACCCTCACCGTCAAGGAGTTCAGGCTCACCCTCATCGAGATCGTCGTCGTCGCCGTCTCCGTCGCTGCCGTCGGCCTGGAAGTCAGTATCGCTCTCGTCACCATTCTTAACCTTCTTGGTCTTCTTGAGCGGCGTGAGCTCGATGCCCGTCTCGTCCAAGGCCTCGTCGTACGCCACCGTGCCTCTCGCCCTACGTCCTCTACCGTAAGCGTCCGCGCGAGCAGCAGATTCTTCAGCTGCGACACGCTCGCGCTCTTTGAGGATGTTGGCCCAGATTTCCGGGTTGGGCGCTTGAAGATCATCGTCCACGGTCTCGACCATCTCGTCTTGTAGAGCGCCTTGGTCGTTCGCCCAGACTCTGGCGAAGGAGAACTGTGTCTCGGCGCTCTTGTCTTCGCCGGATCTTGAATCTTCGAAGTGGCTGCGGTCGAGTAGACGCTCGACACTGGCGCTGTCGTACATGATGTCTTGCTCTCCGTTGTCCTCAAAGAGTTCATTGGCACCGTGACGGAGGATGGACACAAGATCGGTCTGGTCCGCGTCATCCGCATCCATCTCCTGAATGAGAACATGATCAAGCGCGAGCTTCTTCCGACCCATCTGCATGATCCTCTCTTCCGCACTAGCCCTGGTGACAAGCTGGAAGCACAACACCTTCTTATGCTGTCCAATACGATGCGCACGACTCAAAGCCTGAATGTCCTGGTGCGGGTTGAAGTCCGGATCCAGGATGATGACAGTATCCGCAGTCGCAAGATTGATGCCCACGCCACCAGCTCTCGTCGAAAGCAAGAAAGCGAAGGACGCAGAGTTTGGAGCATTGAACTCATCGATGCGCTTCTGCTTGTTCAGAGCATTGACCGTACCATCCAGGCGTTGATAGGGCAGTTGCATACCATCAAGGAAGTCCTCCACGCAGTCCAGCATATCGAGAAACTGGCTGAAGATGAGCACTCTGTGCCCGCGCTCTCTCAGCTTAGGTAGGAGCAGTTCCAGGATCTTGAGCTTGGAGCTAGCATCGACGAGATTGCGGTGGGACGCAGCGTGCGAGACGTTCCTCTCTTCGATGCTGTTGTTGTAGACGAATGGATGACAGAGACACTTCCGCAGCTGCATGAGGATGTTGCTCAGACTCGCTCTCTCAGCATTCTTTGACGGAGCCTCAGCGCTGAAGATAGCCTTCATGAGATCTGGATTCTTGGCCAGGATAGTACGATAGAGCTTCTTCTGCACGATAGTCATGCTGACAGGCACGATGATCTGTGCCATAGGCGGCAAGAAAGTAAGCACCTGCGCCTTCGTGCGCCGCAAGAAGAAGGGTCGAATCATGTCGTGCAGCTTCACGATCTTGTCCGTATCCAGATCCGCAAAGTCCTGCTCGAGCTGAGCTGCATCGTGAGAATCATCCAGGAAGTGGAGAAGGTTGAACAATTCACGCTGGTTGTTCTGCAGTGGCGTGCCAGTAAGCAGGATCTTGAACGGAATCTTCAGTGCACTGAGAGCAGAGTACAGCAGGCCCTTGTCGTTCTTCAGCCTCTGCCCTTCGTCCACCACCAGACCTTGCCAATTGACATTCTTGAAGAAGCGTGTGATGCTTGGGTCGGCAGCCGCATCGTAGCTAGTGATGACAATATGGCAGCGGATGTCTTTGCTGCCTTCCGGGAACAGCTCGTACTTGTACGCCAAATCCCTGCTCTCCCGCGAGCCGTAGTACGCAACAACCCTGAGCTTCGGTGCCCACCGCTTGATCTCCCGGCGCCAATTCGGACACGTCGAATTCGGCACAACCACCAAGAACGGAAAGCAGCTCCAGTCAGCGACAAGGGTAGCAAGAAAGGCAATGATCTGAATCGTCTTGCCCAAGCCCATCTCATCCGCAAGAATGGCGTTCTTCTGAGTGAACCACTTGTAGTAAAGCCAGTTCAGACCTTCGATCTGGTACTTCATGAGCTCGCCTCCCTCGACGTTCTCCGGCTGCGTCTTCTTCTCCAGTTTGGCAAAGTCCTGATTGCGCGCTTTTTCGAGCCGTGATCTGATCGTCGCAGGCTTCGGAGGTCGGACGTATCGCCCAATGATCCAGTCGTTGTAAGCCATGATGAAGTCGTTCCAGCGCTCGCCGTCGTCGGAAGAGGGTGGTGCTTCCCACACGGCATCTTCGTAGCCCAGACCTTTGTACTTGATCAGAGCCTTGTCGATCTCTCGAATGCGGGCCATGTCGATCGCTTCCGTGCGGACTTCGACGATGCTGGTGTACTTGATATCGAGCACGATGTCAGTCCGAAGATAGTCCTCTGGAATTGCATCTTCCGTTCGCATCTTCGGGTGCTGGCTCTCATCCTTCTTCATGAAAGCCTTCCTCATGACAACAGCAGTCAAGCCCCAAACCCATGCGCCAGGCATCCAGGCAGCGCGAAAGTAACTCATGGCCTCCCACTTGACCAGATACGCCTTCTCGTCTTCGTCGGTCGCTTCGACAGGAACGCCTGGATCGTAGCTGTCCTCATCGATGGGCTTCCACGCAATAATGCCGGAGACTTTTGCGGGCATGTCCAGGCAGTCCTTGCAACGCCAGTCGCGACTGTACTCTCTGAATCGCTGCTCTGCATCAACTTCGCCATCCATGTCCATGATGTCGGAACGCGAAGGCAGATGCTCGAAGTGGAACGCGCGCCAACAGCTCAGGCATCGGAACAGGACGTTTTCAGACTGGTTGATCCGCGAAGCATCAATATCGTATTCCGGATCCACCCCATCGTTGTCGTCTCGCTCCTTTTGCTCCTGTGCCGTCGATTTGCGTGAGCGGAAGGGCAGACACGCGTTGCCGTGCTCGCGACAATCTGCACATTTGCCTTGATCCGGCGCCGTAGGATCCTTCTTGCGCGCGTACGCCACACACCTGCGGCACTGCAGCACAGAATCGCCACCCTCGACTTTGGTGACAAGGTGGTCTCTGGTACTCCGCGGTCCAAGACAGCTCTTGTGGTAGGACACAGTACAGCCCTGGCAGTAGATCAATGGCGCGTAGTTGGGGCCTTGACCGCACGTCTCGCACTCCTGGATATGCCGCATGCGGAACTCGTCGTTGCGAGCTAGGGTCTTAAACTGCTCGCGAACGGCGACGACCTTCGGCTTGGGTGGTGCGCGCATGA
>JAABUL010001732.1_pt1 | contig 39619 bp, 35 predicted proteins | sample 5559151 | NCBI WGS metagenome assembly JAABUL01 (sample SAMN10711876, study PRJNA513368) | rock metagenome | isolation source: Antarctica rocks | place: Antarctica: Victoria Land, Pudding Butte sud | reverse complement strand
ACTGCTAGATCAAACCTTGATATTTTTCGATTATTTTCGAAGCATTGAATTCGTCTGATTCAGAGCTACAATTATGTCTTTCAAAGTATGTGAGATAGTCAGCGCGCAGAAATTGATCCGGGCGGGGAAAGGGTTACTACTAGGTGAGCCGTCACCCAGCGCAATGAACCTTCCCAACCTCAATTACTAGGTCAAACCTCGATGTTTTTCAATTATTTTTGAAGCATTGAACTCAGCTCAATCAGAGCTACAATTATGCCTTTCAAAGTATGTGAGATAGTCAGCGCGCAGAAATTGATTCGGGCGGGGAAAGAGTTACTACTAGGTGAGCGGTCAACCAGCGCAGTGAATCTTCCCAACCTCATTTACTAGGTCAAACCTTGATATTTTTCGACTATTTCTGAAGCATTGAATTCAGCTCAATCAGAGCTACAATTATGCCTCTCAAAGTATGTCAAGTAGTCAATGCGCATAGATTGATTCGAGCGAAGAAAGATGCTAAGAGGTGAAAGGGTCGCAGCAAGCTGCGCAGTAACATCTTCAACCTCATTTACTAGATCAAACCTTGACATTTTTTCGATTATTTTCGAAGCATTGAATTCGTCTGATTCAGGGTTACAATTATGTCTCTCAAAGTATGTGAGGTAGTCAGCGTGCAGAAATCGATTCGGGCGGGGGAAGGTGGTGGCAGCTGAGCGATCGAGCTCTCAAAACCGTCAATAATTCTCGATCGCATTTGCGCAGTCAAACCTGCGTCTTTTTCCATGATTTTGACAGCGTTGAAGTCGCTTGAGTCGACTCTACAATTGTCGTCATAGAAAGTATCAAGCTCAAGCGCGTCTAGTAGAAGTTCGAAACAGGTGACGAATTGATCGAAAAGTCGATGATGAATCATCACGCCAAGACAATCATCATCGAAATCGAGTGAGAGCGTCATTGATCTCGATGACGGTCGAGAATACAAGATAGTAATGAACTCATGTATGTTTCTGTCTCTAAAGTTTCAATGTTTACTCTTTTGAATGCTTCTGCTACGTGACACAGAGTCTGATTCTGAAGTGTTTCTAGTCTGCGTTCTTTGCTCAACAGTTCATCTTTCTTGTCACGCTGATGTCAAACTGATGCTTTGAATGCAATTTCTGATCTCATTACTGCTGAGTATACTTGTCTCGCTTTTGTGAAGATAGTTTCTTATGTGAAGACTTCAAGACAACTAAGTGTCAGCATTCTTGTGATGTGATTCGTCTTTATTTGTCGAAGATGCACGTCTCATTGCAGTTTCATGTTCAGTTGCATCTTTAAAACTCGTACGTCTGATTTTGATTTGATAACTGAGCTTTCTATTTGTATGCTAGTCATCATGTCAAATCTCTTCAATTTTCTAGTGAAATGCGTAAGCTTGTACTTTTCTGATGCGAACGTTGCGTCATGAGTGCAAGCTCATTTCACGCAGACGTCGTGTGCTTTGCTCAATGTTTTGCAGATTTCTTCAGTGAATCTGTTGTAAACTAGAATGTTAATATTGTCTACGAAGTCAAGCACTTCGATTTTAATTCTCAATGCTTCGCATTTTTCAATTAAACTTGCGTTGAAGAATAGAAAGAGAATTGATGAAATGAGAAATCTCTGTGATATGTCTGCATTTATCTTGCGCATGTTGCTCATTTGTTCATTGAATATTAGCGATGTCTCTTGATTCTTTAGAAAGCTGCGTGTTCATTCGATTATGTAGCTTGACGTTCTTTTCATTTTCAGCGTATGCAGAAGTCTGACGTGTGAGACTTGATTGAACACTTCGACGACGTCTAAGCTTAGCATGAAGATCACATATTTGATTTCACAGTCTCACACTGTGTGAACTTGATCTATTAGTAGATCTAACGTCGAGATCATGAATTGCTTGCGTCTCGCTCTCATTTGAGCATTTGATAGCATGTAATGAGTCTCAACTATGTCACTCAGTCTTTTGATCATGATCAACTTCAACGCTTTGCTCATGATATTAAGCAAAGCAATGAGTCGATACATCTTTGAATCAATATAGTCGCTTTTCTTTGATTTGCATAGTACTATTGTCTGAGTCTTTTTGAACTGCTTCAAATGATACTTGTATATTATGCATGCGTTGAATAAACTCATCAATACTGAGATCAGTTCTGCAAGACTTGCTTGAAGCGCTTTGTTTGAAATATCTGAAGTGCTCGATGCTTTGTCTGCTTTTACTCGTCTGATTGTCTGCTTCACTTCATCTTCTGTGATGCGTGAATTGAATGAGACTGTCAGAAATATGAATGATTTTGCAATGTTGTTGACATTTGCTTGAGAAGATGAGAAAAAGAACTTTTCTCGCAGTATCTCGATTTTTTTCTTGAACGTTGTTGTCATATGATCAATGTCACTTCACTTCAGTGACGAAAACTGAGAAAGCTTTTTAGATAGCTGACTTTCGATTCTAACTCATTTTGCAAAGCATCATATTGATTTGAGTGCTTTGCTCAGCTCATGCATTTGTGTTCTGAAGTGTATGCATTTCGTTTGTTGAATGATCTTGTTTTTATGATCATTGTGCTTCAGATATTCATTTCACACTTTTAATGTGTTTTACGTTTTTCATATGATTTGCAATCATCTTGATTTCATTACTACTTTGAAGCAGCTTTGATTTCAAAAGTCTCTTGCTCAATTTGATGATTTTGTCAAGAAAATAAATTTCTTGATGATCTTCTGTAGCACTCTGATAATCTTGCACGTTCTGACATTCATCATAGTCTTGTCATTTAAAGAATGTTTCAAAGATAGATGTATTTGCAGATAAGCATTCAATGCTTCTGTATTCATTTTCTTTCAAAGTCATTAAATCAAGAATTGCACTGAGATTGTTTATAAACATAACTCTGTGATGATTGAAAGATGATTCAATCTTTGATGCAGATCAATTCGTATCTTGCACTTGCATGTCATGAACTGTATTTTCTCGCTGCTAAAGACTAGATCAATCATCGTAAATTAATTATGAACTTCGTGAGTAATAGTGTTTGATTTCAGTAATAATTTCAGCCTTGCATTTGTAATGATGTTTAGTAAAGTATCAATCATTGTATGACGAGTGAAGCATCTTCGCTCTTCTCAATGAGAATGATGTAGATTGAAATCTTCTATGATCAGTTGTTTGCAATCATTCTTGAGTAGTTTGTTCAAACGAGAAATGATTGAAGATTTCTTTGTGAATGTGATAGACAGTGAGCATGAGTTGTAAACGTTTAGAAGTCTTAACATCTGCGTTTCATCATCTGTATTGCAAGTTAATATTCTGATTGAGCAAATGTCTGACTCAACTGTTTCTACTATTCATTGATTGAGTCTTAGACATTTGTTAATGTATATGCATGTTCTTGATTGAGATGACGAGTTTTTCACTAGATGAAAGAAGTTGTGTGCTGAGCTAAATGACTGTGAGTTGTTGTTGTTGCAATCTTGCTTCTGTATAGCTATTATGTTGAATTCGCGAACTTTTCTGTCAATTAGAAATGATTTTTAAATTCTTAATAATTTTCTGATGTTGTACTGTAGAATTTGTAGAAAAGACTGTTTTATCATAAAGTTATTCATAGCTGTTGTTGATTCTGCAATGAGAAGACTCTTTGTATGCTTTCAATCATCAATGATCTTTCTCACTTTCTGATTAAACGTTTCTGAATCTGCTCAGATGTTGTTTCATCTGAGTCACTACTTATGCAAGAGAAAAGATTAATTCATCTCTTCTTGATCTCTACTATCTGTCAAGCTGATTCATCAGCGATTCAACTGCGTGTTTTCAGCATGACTGTTGCTGAGCTCAAGAAGTTTGTTGAATTGAAAGAATTCATTGAATTTGAAGAGTTCATTGAATTTAAAGAGTTCAGAAACAGCAAGAAGAGTGTGCAATTGTATTTAAACATTTCAAAGTATTTAAATGATCTGTTTCTATAGATTTTGAACGCTTGTTTCATCTGCTGTCATCACTTGAAACAAATGTGTCTTCAGAGTTCGTGATTTTCGTTGCAGTTGACACAACGTTTTCTATTCAAAGACATCACACACTTCTCTATGTGATGCTTATCTGCGCATTTTTCGCAGCGCTGATTCTTTCTGCAGATCTTAATCATGTGATCAAATTCGTGACATCTGAAGCATTGTGTGATGTGACAGTTCTTTTCAAATAGCTTGCATGCACATTCTTGATACAAGTTCAGTATGCTCACGTTCATTAATCAATTTATCATCACTTCGATTGCAATCTTTACAATGAGCAATGAATGAGTCTTTTCGCTATTTGCTACCTTCTTGAATCAGACTATTCTTAGAACTTTCAGATCTTCATGAAGTTTCACGTTATCTTTTATCAATCTTTCAATGATCTTTTCTTGATTGCTCATGTCTATTGTAATGCATACTTCATGTGTCAGCATTGTGAAGATTCAACGTGTTACGTGTGTCGAACTTGCGATTTCTTTTGCTCACGTCTGAGTCTTTTTCAGGTTTGCTTGAGCATCTGAGCTAACTGCATGAAGAAAAATATCATCGTTGCTCAGCTTGCAAAGTGACATGATTAAATTTCTTTGATCTGTTGACACGTCTGCAATTTTCTGTAAAATCTGTTCAATCAACTTCTTCTGTATCTCTTTTATTTCTCTTCTGTTCATTATTTTAATCATGACTTCTCATTTCTTGCAAAGCGACGACAAGTCGCTTCTAGAACATTACTTTCTCATCGCTATTTCTTTTCTTGTCACGTTCGCTCATGACGTGATTTTCATTGAAAGACGCATATTTTTCTGTGTATGCAACTGCTTGTTAAGCAGTTGAACTGATGTCTTCAGTTTCTATACATTCTTTGCAATGAATGCATTCTGATTCACGTGATGTTTTTCTTCTGAATCGAGTTGAAAACATTGAATCAACTTCAATGCTATCTCTTTTCATGAATGATCTTTGTTCTTCTCTTTCTCTAACGTTGATATCTTTATTAGTAAATCAATAATATTAGCAACGTTCTCTTCATCATCACGTGAGCATTTCAACTTTGCATCTTTGTTTTCTTGCAACGAATTGACATCACTTGCAATCATCTTCGAATCAGCATTGCTGTAATTCATGCAATTCATCATTGTTCAATCATTTTCTAGATTCACTCTGTCTTGTTTATAGTGCTCTTTTTCAAAATTTGTGATGCGTGCGTTGTGATTGTTTGTATCTTAAGATTAATGATAAATGTAATTGTAATTGTAATTGTAATTGTAATTGTAATTCATACACTTTTGTGACATTGATTTAGACTCAACTCATGAGAGACTTTATGCTATTTATATCGAGTGAACAAAACTCTCTGAGAAAGAAAATCACTCGTCATTTATACAACTGCTTCACGCAGTTGAAACAATAAGATTGACACTGTGTTATCAAGTAATGAATTTATAGCTTTTATTCAGCATGTGATGCTTGAGTAAACTCTTGATGAGAGTGTCTGTGCTGTTTGATTATGACACATCATCTTTGCTCTGCTCTTCATTGATGATATTTTATACAATGATGTCTCGATTCAATTCTCAATTCGAAGATGAAAGATGTTTTCTTTGCATTCGTGATGCTCGTGATTGTAACATACATAAAGCTGTGTTTTCTTACTTAATGATTGTCATTCATTGAGCAGAGAAATATGTGATGAAAGAAAGATGTACATGATGAGAAGATAAAGTGTGATTGTACTGAGTAATTCTTTTCTTCTCTTGACTTGACTTATGTCACGTAGACGTTGAATGAATTGTTAGTATAAACGTGTGATCACAATCATTCAATGTTTGACTCTGATCAATGAAAGAGAATGCGTTCTGATCATTCTCTTGAACTCTCAATTTTTCACGTGAATAAATGAATGACTTAACGTCAAGTAAAGAAGATGAGCTCAAGCTCTCTCAATATATCAGCGTGATCAACAAGTCACTACTTCTTCAAGCACTGTAATCACGTCTCTCAATATTTGAAACAACTATTCTACCTGATATCTTTTCATCAATTACTCGACAACATTGTCAATGTAATGAAGATGTTTCAATATCAACGCAGTCAACAAGTTGCAAATTCTTCAATCATCTGTAGTCACAACTCACAAACTCTTCATCTGAGTTGTCTTTTTCACTAGTAGTATCTTCTCATTTCTTACTGACATTGACATGTCATTAATCTTCTTCGTAAATCGATTGTAACTGTTAGAAGAAGTGTTGTCGCATGAGTGAAAACTTTGTATGATGACTTTTCTGATCACGCAACGTTCTAACATCGTTCAAACTGCGTCGAATTGAGATCTCTTGACTCTTTTGACTTTTATTCAAACACAGAATAGAATCAAAAGATTCGTAATCGACATCACGTACAGATGAATTCTATCGAAAATATGTTGTATACGTTGCATGCAACATACATAAAGCATGATCTTTATGCTGATTTTCTTCTTAGACTCGAGAGATTACTCAAAGAGTTTTCTCGCGACAGATTCACAGTTCAAGATGAATAAGATCTTTTACTGCTCAGATTTCAACAGTTTACTTCTTAAGCATGAGTTGCAGATGTATTGCAGTCGATTTCTTCTTTAATCACATTGACATGTGCTACTGTTCTTTCAAGCTATACAGATGATGTCTTCAACTAGAGATTGACTTTATCATCAAGACATTTAAAAGTCAAAGCTCAGTGAAGAAGTGAAATTCTTGAGATTGATAGTTGTTGTCATTGTATATCACGTCTCGCAGACACTCGCTTCGCTTGTAAGATGTGCAACTCATCTGTTTCGCGTTATCTGTAGAAATCTTTCTCATGCAGATCGATCATGTTTTGCAAAAATGTTTATATATTACACTTTTAATCAGACAGCGTAGTTCGATCATTCTTTACTAACTCGCTTGTATTTCTCTTCTCTTAACAAAGTCTTCTCATCAGCATATCACTCATGTATAAAATGTCTGTGTCTGAACATTTGTTAAACAATATTAATGAGACTCTTGAGTTTGCTCATGTTGAACTTAACGAGTCTTGTGAGTTGCTTATGTCGTAGTAACAGACACGCAGTCTTAACAAGATTTATATGTAGTTAGCATGTAAATTTAAAGAATGTTCGTGATTCAAGTTCTTTCTACTAATCACTCTTAACAGATCAAACGTGAGAATATTCTGTCTCAGTTCTCATTGTCGTGATGACAAGATACTGAATTGAATGATTTTCATAAGCGATTTTTCTCGTAGTTCTGCATTCTATTTGACTTTCTCATCTGCGTGCAGATTGCTTGTAGCATGCGCATTGAGATTATCAAAGTCTGCGCGATCGCGAAAACTCTGCACACGATCAACGCACAGCGTTTCATCATCACGCAGCATCTCGATGTCATTCAAACTTTTGATAATCTTTAGACTCTACTGTAGCTAGACAGTAGATTTGTAGTCAGCATCACGTACAGATGAGTTTCATCGCTGATCATGATAAATGTAATAATAAATGTAATAATAAATGTAATAATAAATGTAAATTTAAAGAAATTCTTGTGAATTTTCTAATAAATGAATGAATGCAAATTCAAAAGATTTCTTACAAATTAAAAATGATACAAATTTGAAGAATTTCTTGCGAATTTTCTGAATAAATGAAGTAGATTATTTTGTATCATTTATATGTTGATAGTAAAGTAGTTGATTAAGCATTTATTTAATGTTAAAGATCAGCATAAAGTGAGTCATATAAATGTTATTTAACTAGTAAATAAATGTTAAAAAAGAAAAGTATCTACAGAAAAGAACTTGCAACTTATATGTGTGTTTCTGATCTTTGTGCTAAACTTGAAAGAACTGATATTTTACACAAATGATGCAGAGACTTAATGATATCATCTTTAACTTGAATGCTCACTAAACTCAATTGAGTTGATTGAAACTGAGATTGAGACTGAGCAAGCTTTAATTAATATGCAATCAACATGCTAAAGTTGATTGTATATTGATTAAAGTTAAACTAGTTCAGAATCATAATAATAATAATAATGTACATGCTAATTAAACTGATTATTGAGTTGAGTTTCAAGTTGACATTTTGAATTCAACTTAATTCAAAGTCAAGTTACTCACATTTTCAACTCAATTCAAGTTGAGTTGAGCATATTTTCAACTTAACTCAACTCAACTCAACTGAAAATTGAGTTAACTTAACTTAACTCATCAAGAACTTGAGCTTAACATCAAAAGAATTAAATATAGAAATTTTTTCAACTTTTGCATTATTTTTTTGCATTATCTTTTTGATAGAAAGTCATGAAGAAAAAACATGAAGATTGTTTGATAGAAAAACATAAAGAGAAACATAAAGAGAAATATGAAGAAGAACATGAAGATCATTTGACTTTGATAGAAAGTCATGACGAGAAAACATGATAGAAAGTCATAAAGAGAAATCATGTAAACTATTTAATCAAACTATTTACATTTATCTAATATTTTGTTGAATCAAGTTGAGTTTTTGAATCAAGTTGTCAAGTCAAGCTTTTCAATCTGACTTAAGTTCTTGAGTTCAACTTCTCAACTTAACTCAACACTTTTTCAAAAAAATTTCAACTTAACTCAACATTTTTCAAGTTGAGTACTTGACTTGAACTCAAGTATTCGATTCGATGCAATCAGTTTAATGCTAATATTGAAAAAACTTCACATGAACTTTTAAAAAAATACATTGCAAGCTTTGCAAAAACATTTGAGAACAAAGTTTTAAAGAAGAAGACATTCTTGATTATGAAGTAAGCAGAATGATTATGAAGTATCAGAAATCATTTAATGAAACTATGAAAGTAAGTAGCAAAGCAGCAAGCAAAGCATTATAATGCTCATCATAAGATTGTAAACTTTTAAATGAAAGACAAAGTGCTTTTGCAAAGTATAAACATTTGTATGCTTCATTCAAAGAAAAAGATTAATTACAAACAACTAAAATCATTCAGAATATTGAAAAAAATCAACATGCAAACATATAAACTTGAACTATTTGAAAGATATGATGTAATTCACTCAATCTTTCATATTTCTTTATTGAAATTCTGACACTTGCATGATGAGAATTCAAAGTTGCAAATCATTCTTATAAAAGAGAAAGAAAAATGAAAGATAAAGAAGATAATTAATTAGTGAATCAAGAAAGAAAAGATTGAATATTTAGTTCAATGAGTTGATTTGTCTTTCTATGAAAACTTCTGAAAATCAATGAAAAATTTTAGCAATGCAAAGAAGATTATTGAGAATTACAAGAAAGAAAGACAAGTACATCAGTCAACTGCAAAAAAGTCAAAGAGAAAAAAGAGAGACAAATCATGCAAGAATCATGATTGAGAATGTATTAAAAGTGCAAAAATGTAAGTTTAAAAGTTTAATATTAAATTATAAATAAGATTTAATTTAATTTGATTTGAATTCATACATTCTTATGACATCAATTTAGATTTGACTCATGAGAAAAACTATGTTATATGTATTGAATAAACAAAACTCTTTGAGAGAGAAAATCACTCATTGATTACACAACAACTTCACGTCATTGAAACAATAAAACTGACACTGTGTTATTAATAATGAATCTATAGCTTCTATTCAGCATGTGATGCTTGAGTAAACTTTTATGAGTATTTATGCTGTTTGTTGTAACACATCATCTTTGCTCTGCTCTTCATTGATGATATTTTATACAACGATGTTTCAATTCAATTCTTGATTCAAAGATGAAAGATGTTTCTTTGCACTCATGATGCTCATGATTGTAACGCAGAAACTGTGTTCTCTTACTTAATGATTATCATTCATTGAGCAGAGAAATGTGTGATGAAAGAGAGATGTGCATGATGAGAAGATAGAGTGTGATTATACTGAATAATTCTTTTCTTCTCTTGATTTGACTTATGTCACGTAGACATTGAATAGATTGTTAGTATAAACGTGTGATTGCAATCATTCAATGCTTAGCTGATTGATAGTAGAGATGCATTCTGATTGCTCTCATGCACTCTCAATTTTTCACGTAGATAAATGTATAACTTGACATCAAGTAAAGAAGATGAGTTCAAGCTTTCTCAATATGTCAGCGTGATCAACGAGTCACTACTTCTTCAAGCACATGTAATCATAAACTCAAGACTCATCATCTGATTCATTTATTCTATCTGATATCTTTTCATCAATTACTTGATGACATTATTGATGTGATAAAGATGTTTCAATATCGACGCAGTCAATGAGTTGCAAATTCTTCAATCACTTGTAATCATGACTCTCAGACTCTTCATCTGAATTGACTATTCTACTAGTAGTATCTTCTCATTTCTTACTTACATCGACATGTCATTAATCTTCTTCATAAATCAATTATAATTGTTAGAAAGAAGTGTTGTTGCATGAGTGAAAATTCTGCATAACAACTTTCTTAATCATGCAACGTTTTAACATCATTTGAACTGCGTTGAATTGAGATCTCTTGACTCTTTTGACTTCTATTCAAACACAGAATAGAATCAAAAGATTCATAGTTAACATCATGTACAGATGAATCTCATTGTTGACTTTATAAATAAGAAAGAAAAACAAAATCTTATACAACATTCATGCATCAATATACATCTTCAAAAAAAAAGATGAGTGATGTTGTAAATGAAAAAAGATATGTAGTAATTAACAATTGCAGATGAGAATGTTAAAGTGAAAGAAAAGACTATTTATTCATCAATGAATCTCATCATGCATTGCTTACTTCAGATGATACTTATGAGATGAAGATGAAGTGACATGATGATGATAAGAATTAATGAAGATGAGAAAGATGAAAGTCTTTATTCAATTGTTAAATACAATCTCACATGATTAAAAAAAAGTTATTCACTTTTTCATTATTAAAGATGAAGAGCAAGATGAGTCTTGATGCAAGCATTGAAACAATGAATCATTGCTTATGCAATATAATGCATCAACAGCTGAAGATGATGCAAGATTGAATTCATGATACAATCATGCTTTCTTACAAAGCAGTACTTGCATTTGCAAGCATGCTCAATGAAAACATGATATGTGTGAGTCATTGCTGCATTCAGATGATGAACACAATGACAGCATTAAATCATTTGATCATTATGATTTATCATGCATCAGCATTTATTAAAACATGCAGAGATAAATATGTTTATCAAGAATCATAAACTCAGTCATTAATACAGAAGATGTGAAAGAAGCAAAAGAAGCAGATGCAATAAATGCAGCAGCAATGATGATGCAAGAGAAGCAAAGAAAGATATACATTTCAATGAAAAAGATAAACTTCATAAGCATGTTAACATGATTTCAATGAGCACAGAGCTACTATTTATCATGTTGATGATGATGATATTGATACTGTTATGTCACTCATATTAGTTTAAAATTTGTATTTGCATTGCAACAATGCTGCAATGAAAGAAGCTCATATTTTAAGTTGTAAACTACGCAAGATATGCATAGCAGATTTTATGTCTCATCAGATTCAAAAAAGCAGTATTCATAAAAGAGTATGTTGAAATAGATTGATCACATCAAGTTGAGTATTCAAGTTCAAGTCAAGTACTTGATTTGAAAAGTGTTGAGTTGAATTGAAATTTTTTGAAAAAAGTGTTGAATTGAGTTGAGAAGTTGAACTCAAGAACTCAAGTCAAGTTGAGAAGCTTGACTCGACAACTCGACTCGAAAATTCAACTTGACTCGACAAGATATTAGATAAATGTAAATAGCTTGATCAAACAGTCTACATAGTTTTTCTTCATGACTTTCTACCATGTTTTCTCGTCATGACTTTCTATCAAACAATCTTCATGTTTCTCTACATGTTCTTCTTCATGTTTCTCTTCATGTTTTTCTTCATGTTTTTCTTCATGTTTCTCTTCATGTTTCTCTCTATGTTTCTCTTCATGTTTCTCTTCATGTTTTTCTTCATGTAACTCTTCATGTAACTTTTCATGTTTCTCTTCATGTTTCTCTTCATGTAACTCTTCATGTTTTCTCGTCATGATTTTCTATCAAATGATCTTCATGTTTCTCTTTATGTTTCTCATCATGACTTTTTATCAAATGATCTTCATGTTTCTCTTCATGTTTCTCTTCATGTTTCTCTTTATGTTTCTCTTTATGTTTCTCTTCATGTTTTTCTTTATGTAACTCTTCATATTCTTCTTCATGTTTCTCTTCATGTAATTCTTCATGTTTCTCTTCATGTTTCTCATCATGACTCTCTATCAAACAATCTTCATGTTTTTCTTCATATTCTTCTTCATGTTTCTCTTCATGTTCTTCTTCATGTTTCTCTTCATGTTCTTCTTCATGTTTCTTGTCATGACTCTTTATCAAATGATCTTCATGTTTCTCTTCATGTTTTTCTTCATGTTTTTCTTCATGACTCTCTATCAAAAAATAATGCAAAAAGGTAATGCAAAAGTCAAAAACCGAAAAATTTTCTATATTTAGTTCTTTTGACATCAAGCTCAAGTTCTTGATGAATTGAGTCAAATTGACTCAATTTTCAGTCGAGTTGAGTCGCGTCAAGTTGAAAATATGAGCAACTTAACTCAAGTTGAATTGAAAATGTGAGCAATTCAACTCAATATCAATTCAAGTTCAAAATGTCAACTTGAAACTCAACTTGATGATCAGTCTATGCTGAAATGAGACAAGAAGAAAAAGAAAAGAAGAAAAGAAAGCAAAAATGAAGAGATTGATATTAACAATCTTGCATTAGCTCTGTTTATACTTATTAACATGATTAACTTACAACACTTTTACATAAGTATTAAAGTGTTAAAGAAGTCATGATTATGCTATCAATTATAAAAAGACAATACAATGTTATGAAGACTTGAAGATCAAGTCTTTAAAAAGAGATGCAGTTGTAAGAATGCATTTCATCAATTATGAATGATGCATATTTGCAAGATTAGCTCATGAGATTAGATTAAAAGAGATTAACGAATGAATAAAAATAATAACTTGACAGAAGATGAAAATTCTGTCAGCTTTTACATTTGTTTCTTAACAATTAGTTCTATCATCAATAGAATGCTACTTTATTATCTTTTACTACGCAGTTTTATGCAAAAAGATCTTGTATATCTCACAATATTTTAACATGTTTTAATCAACACTTTTCTCATCTTTTAGATAAATATTTTTCTTATGTCACAACACATTTTCTTCAAGTTTAGAGTTAGTTCTGTCATGATTTTAACCTTGTCAGACTCAATCTTCTAATCTTGTCAGATTTATTCTTGCTTTGTCATCTTGATTAGTCTCTATTGAGTCTAGCGTCAACTGAGAAACACACATATATAGTTAGCTTCTTTTCTGTAGCTATCTTTCTTTCTTAGCATTTATCTTCTAGTTAAATGACATCTCTATCTGACTCGCTCTAGACAGATCTTTAACATTAGATAAATGCTCATCATTTACTACTCTGCTATCGATGAATAAATGATATGAAACAATTTATTCAGTAAGAAAAATTTGCAAGAAATTCTTCAAATTTGCATCATCATTTTAAATTGCAAGAAATTCTTCGATTCTACACTCATTTTCATCATTCTATTCGCAAGAGATTCTTTAAATAAAGCACTCAATTATTACCTGAAATTCACAAGAAATTCTTTGAATTTTCACTCATCAAAAAACATCAATTCAAAACATCAATCTCTCATTTACTCTTATCTCAACAACTTTTATCTTCTCTCATCATGATATACAACGTCAAGTCAGTTGAGTCTTGAACAACTCATCTGCTTAAAAGCATTGTCAATAGAAGAGTTTCACTTCTACTCATTAATGCTTCAGTTGAAGCTGAGAAAGTTGTCATTTCATGAAACATAAACATTGAAAAACAACTGTTTCATTGAGTCAGTAATCAATTCAACAAAGTCATCAATATGCTGAATGAGCTTTGAAGTTAGCGAGATTTGACTTTACAACTCAATGAACACTGACTTCTCATACAAGAAGATCACAAAAAGAGAGTGAAATAACTAGAAGTTGCTTTTGATAAAAACAATGAACTAGAGAAAAAGATCAATCAGCTACAAGATGAGCGATTGAACTTCAGAGTGAAACAACGTCAAGCTGATCAATTTATGTCTCGTCAAGATACTCAGTCAGCTGAACAACGAGTCAATTAGAAAGAAGCTCACTTTCAATGAGAATCTTCTACTTTATCTGATAATGAAAACGAAAATGATCATCACAAGTTCATCAAGCTTTCGAATTCACTCATCTTCATTGAAACAGATAACTCTATTTGAAAGACATGAAACATCAAAATAGCTGACAAGCTCGATGTCAATGCAAATCATTATTCTACTGAAAAGATTCATATTGTCTATGTGATTTTCAGACTAGAAGACAATGCTGATCAGCAAATTTATGCAAAGCATCATGTTGATGCTTTCTCATTTTATCAATCACTATCAAAGTTACTGAAACATCTGAAAGAAATTTACAAAGATCAGAATTTGATTCAAAAGTGTTATCATGAATATGTTACTTTGAAGCAGCTCAACAAGTCTTTCAGCTCTTTCTATTCAGAATTCACTAAAATATTCAGCTTTCTGAACTACGATGATATTATTCTGATGAACAACATTCAGAATAAAATCAATAATCATCTTCAGAACATGTTATCAGTTTGTCTTATAAAGTTTAGCTCACTTGATAAGCTCAAGATTTTTCTTCAAGATGTGAATAACAAACAACAAGTCAATTATCAGCTACGTGATGAGCAATGAACAGTCAAATCAATAACAGCTTCGAAAAAACGTTTTGTTTCTTCGTTGACATCAGCTTCAGTCTTGATTACTAACTATGTTTGACTTGTTACTTTTTTCACTTTCGAATCTGAATGATCAAGAATGTTAATCATTTGCTTCAACTGCAAAGTATTGAGTCATCTTTTAAAAAACTGCTTTCAGCTGAAGACTAGTACTTCAACATCTTGTGCATTCACTTCTTGTCTCAATGAGATCATTATGTCAAAAGAAAAGAAGAAATTATTTACAGAGAAATTGAAGAATGAGATAAAAAACTAGTGACTTTCATTAAAGATGTGATGAAAGATGTGTTAATTTCTTCAACAATGAGCAGCTCAAATGATCTCTTTGCTTCAAAATCTTTGACTACTGAATGTGTATTATCTAGTAATGAAATTAGTTACTCATTAAAGTCATTGATTGACACTGAAGCAGCAGACTATTTGTTCATTGATGAATTAATCACGCAGAATGTTTGTGATCATTTGCAAATCAAATCTTTATCTTTAATCAAGCTCAAATCAATAAAAAGATTCGATGATCATTATGCAAAAAAGCTCATTATTCATGCAATTTATTTGAATCTAACTGTTCAAGATCATATGAAACATTTCGTCTTTATGCTGATCACTCGATTAAATCAACATCAGATGATTCTTGAAAAAACATGAATGAACAAGATCAAAGTGACTATTGATATGAAAGATGATCATCTTCAATTCTCTAGTTTCAAAACTTATATCAAAGCTTTTATCAAAGCTCATTCAACTGTTCTTTCAAGCAAGAAAATCGCGATAGAACAGAAGAGTTTGATCTTTACTCAAATACTAAAGAGATCTATCTCTTCTGTTGTCACTCAACTCAGCGAAAAGTCATCTTCATTCAATAAAATCATGAAATCATTTAATTCAGTCAACTTCGCTTCGTCTTTTGATTCAATGAACATAGCAATGATAGAGATTGCAGCATATAGATCACTAGTCAAACAATTGAATTTGACTACTTTCGTGATCATTGTCACGAAAATCGATCGACTTCTAAAAACAGCTAGAAATAAACTCAAAGATGTAAATCTACAAGAGCTTTCACATGAGAAGATCTTGAAAGAAGTCAAAGTTAAGCTTTCTTCAAAATATCATCACTATCTAAACGTGTTTGATTAAGCGATGACTGATCAACTACTCTTTCATCATTTCTGTTGAAATCATGTCTAGAATTTAATCACACTGCAGCGAGATAATGCGTAGCTGAATAGAATGTTTGATCAATAAAGATAGCTATAACTAGAATATTAAGAATACAGAAGAAATCAAAGAGAGTTTTGAGCTGTATTTATAGTAGAGCAAAACAAAGAGAACGAAGCAGATTTGCTCAAGTATTGAAAGCGCTAAAATAGAGTATTGAGACTGAGATTTAACATGAGTCAAAACTTCTAAAGCTTATTGACTAGAAAACTTTATTCAATCTCAACACACTCATAACATTATTTTCTTCTCTTTAAAAGTCATGTTTCTATGACTTGTAATGTAGTTCATAGCATTGACGTAAAGTCTTGATGCCTGTCTTTCTATCAATCTTTCTATTGATTCAAATCAACTCATCAAATGTCTATTGTAACAGACTCACTATGTGAGATAAAGTGATCATTGAAGCAGACTCACTAGTCGACTTGCTCATTAAAGAGATTGACTATTGACTTGCTCTTGAAGCAGACTCACTAGTTGCATGTGAACGTGAGATAGATTGATTCACTGATAGATAAAGTGATGTGAGTAGATAGATCATTGCATTGACAACGTCTTTGTAACAGACTCACTAAATTGTTATGAGTGTATCAAGACTGAATAGAGCTAGTCAATGTCTCTAGCTCAGATCTGACTCAGATCTGACTCAGTCTCTATTTTCTTTTCTCAACATCTCTTTGTTCAACATCATCTTTCTTTCTACATCACATTCTACTCATGTCACAAACACATTTTCTTCAAGTTTAGCACAGTCTCTGAATATTACTTAAATAGAAGCTTTTGTACTCATCTTCTTCTGTATTCTTAATATTTAGTTATAGCTATTTCTAAAGATCAAGCACTATTCAACTCTGACTTTCGCTGATTGACTCATCTAGACACGATTCTGACATTATATTAAGAATTCGTTAATCACATGATACTGATTTCATTATTCATTCAACATACTTGTACAGACAGAACGAGTCTAAAGAAATTCATTTATCTGATGATCAACGCAATTGAAAGACTGAACAACATTAAAGAGTTTGATAAAATCAACGATGAGACTGTTTGAATCGCTAGACAACTTATCACTCACTAAGTACGCAAAGTTCACTCGATCAAGAGAATCAACTCATTCTTGTGAAACAGATGAGTGAAAATAAGCTGTTCAACTCGATTAAGAGAATCGACGATAAAGAATCTTCGTGAATTGCTTGAGAATCACTCAAAAAACTCGCAAACCAAAAATATTCTTCTAATCAACAATATTCTTTTCTGAAGATTAAAATACTTGATCATACGTCTTCATTAATACTGTTGAGCATCATCATTCGCTCGAATTCGTTCTTTCTTCAAATTTCATCATGTCAAAACGTTCATTTATCAAAGAACGTTTCGAAGAATTTCGAAGTCACTTTTCTCAAATCTCTGAAACTGATTCATTGAAATCTTCTAGTGCTGAATCATTCATCAATGAAGACGATAAGTCATTCATTGAAACAGTAATACTTTCTGTTTCTATCGAAAACTGAAAGACTTGATGCATGATTCTCGACAGAGAAACAGATTGACTCAACGAGCTGAGTAAACAACGAGATGACAAAATCAAAGAGTTGAAGACTAGACTTCAAACTAAAGAAATCACTTCTTCTGATTTCACCTACTCTGAGCATTCTAGATCTCAGAAAATACCTGATTCTTTCTGATTTACTGACGAAAAGAATTCTACTTGAAAAAACTGATACGACAAAATTCAGAATAAACTAGAGATCAACGTCAACCTCTTTTCAAATGAACAAGTTAAACTGAGCTATGTACATTTCAGATTATTCAATGACGCAGCTGATGTCACTCAATCTAGACGTGAACGTGACTATGTCAATTTCTATAAGATCGTCGATGATCTTTTGAAAGAACTAGCTGAGTTGTTCAATGATTCAAATAAGAAAGTCAACTTTCATAGAAAATACTACAACTTGATTCAAGAATCAAAGAAGTTCAGCGAGTTTTACACTCAGTTTCAACAATTATCTTTCTATCTGAAGCATCACAAAAAGTAACTGATTGTTGATTTGAAAGATAAAATAAATTCTCATCTTCAATTCATTTAAATAGATCAATTAGTTCAATCTAATTTTCTCAAAGAGATTCATTTCTACCTGATTCATTTGAATAATGATCAGCAAGTCATTTGAAAAATCAAGAACAAAGTTAATCTCATTAAACGCGTCAATAATCTGTCAAAGATCATCTTTCATAAAGCTGTTGTTACTCAGTCAGTTGATCATTCAAAACCTGATCATTTAAAGTCGTGTGACGTGATTTTAACTAGCATCAAAGAAGCAGACGTTTTAGTTAAAACCTGTTTCATATGTCATAAATCAGATCATAGCTTTAGAGAGTGCTCTGATCGACCTATCAGAATCAATGCAGTGAACAATGAATATGATCATTTTGAATTTGATTTTAATTCGAATTTCGATTTAAAAAACTAGTCATTTCTTCAAATGTCATTAAAGAAGTAGAAATTATATCTTTGTGCAAACTAGATGAAATTTTATTAGAAGAAAATTACTTTGAAAAGTCTTTTCTAATTGATGCTCATCTCATCTTGCAGAATCAATTCTTCAATCTTCGTTCACTAATAAACAGTGATTCAGTCGCTCATACGCTCATATACACTAATCTAGTCAATAAAGTATGTGAGAAACTAGAAATTCAATCTATATCTTTGATAAAAGAGAAGCTAATAAAAGATTATGATGAAAAGATATCTAAGAAGATCATTACTCATAAAATTCTACTCAATCTCATCATCAAAAGTCATAAGAAATTGACTGTATCAATGTTAATAACTGATATCAATCATCATGAAGTCATATTGAGTAAGCTCTGAATGAATAAAAACGAAATATTACTGAATATGCAAAACGACGTCATTGTTTTTTTGAATCAATTGAATACTTCTATTTCGATTTTTTCAATCTTTCTCAATTCAAAGCACTCAAATTGATCGCGATCAACTTCATCTTCTTCAATCACTCAGACTAAGATCTCTATGATGCTCAAACAACTTGTTTCAATTACTGCTCAGAAAAAGTCATTCTTGATTTGAAGCATAGACGCAACTTTGTTCAAAACACTGTTAAATCATTCAAAGAGAAATCAGACTGAAGTTTTGTTGAAATCGTGTCTAGATCATTCAATCAAAGAGACTTGAAACTAATATGTATGTATTGCTCTTTAAAGATAGCTATAACAAGACATTAAGAATACAGAAGAGAAAGAGTGCAAGCTCTTTTATAAATAATGACTTGAGACTGCGCTAGACTCGATACAGATGTGATGTAATATGTCAGATGTGTTTGCCTAAAAGAATGATGAAAGAGATGAATGAAGAAAGTGCTGAACAACGAAAAGAAGTGCTGAGAATGACTTGAAGAGTTCAATAGAGATGCGCTAAATTCAAACTAGGCATAGCATCATCTGAACTCTGATCGATTCAGACATGTTTGTAACATTATTTTTCTCTTCAAACATTCATGTTTGCATGAATAGAAAAGAAATAAGAGCAAAAAATTCATCGTGTTTTCAATTTAGTGCAACTTATTCAAGTATAGCTTGTGAAATTCATTCAGAACTTTCTTCGAGTCATTGAATTTCTCTTTATCGACATAGTATCATTCGTCGTCACGATTTATCTCAATTCATTTGACCTTGTATTGTAGTCTTTCTTTATATCGCCTGAAGTTCAATATATCATCTACTTCTCAATGCTTTTCATTCTCTTCAATGACTAATGATCTAAAGAACTCAGAATGTTGTTTTGATAAAGAGTCATTTGATGAAGATTGTAAGCACTTTGAGCTGAACATTGAATGTATATGCTTCATGCTTCTAGATAGCTGAAGACGATAGAAGATCTCAACTTTGACTGTGATTGAATAGAGATCGAGCTGCTTATCTTTCAAATTCTTGCATGATCTAGTGATTTTGATGTTTTCAAAGACTAATCAAACTTGATCATCTACTTCATAGATGACGTCTCATCTATGCTTGTTCATCTGAGCTTCAGTGATCTGCTTGATCTTTTTCAATTGTTGATGATTGAAGATAAGAAGTTCGCTCATTCAAGTGATAATGTCATCGATCTTTCTAGCTTCAATACGTTGATGAGTCGTTTTGTAATCAGTCGTATCTGAATCGAAACTCATTCGAGAGTGAAAGTCTTTATTGAAGTAGAAAGAGATCATCAAGATAGTCGAGAACGTATTGAAATTATCACTGAATTTCATCATTGAAAGTCATTTAGCTCAGTCATTCTGCATGTAATTGCAGTAGATTCGAAGTTCGCGTTCAACATCTTGATTAGCTTGTTTCAACTGATCATCGATTTCTGAATGATAAACTGTTGATAGATTGACTTTGATCTTCAGTCGTTTGCAAAGACTTTGTCACATGATCGATATGAATTGAAAGTCTCTATTTGAAACGATAGAACTGAGTAGATCATGAAGTCGATAGACGTTTCATAGCATGATTCATACTGTTTCTTCAATTGAGATGTCATCGTCTTCTCAATGACAGAAAACATAGTGACGTTCTTTGAAGAGACAACATATGATCATGCAAATGACGTTATAGTTTTTCGATAGAGATAGCTCAGTGATGAAGTTCATAGCTATATCTTGTCAACGCTGCTGAGAAATCGATAGAGGCTGAAGCAAATCATTTGTACCATCTTGAGATGCTTTGCTTCGCTGACAGACATGACAGTTTCGAATGTATTGTTGAATAGTTGCTCGATGACCTGACCAATAGTAGAAGCGTTGAACTAGGTCAATCATTCATCTAATGTCAGAGTGCGAGATTGATGATTGATCGTGAATATCTTGAAGCAATTTCGTATGCATTTGTTTTGACACTCATAGTAGACTCTTTTTGAATAGAACGTTGTCAATGATTTGACAGTTCTTTAGCTTCATGTCATGAAGCTTCAGTTCATCTTTGTTCATAGCTTGTCAATACTCATTGCATAGTTCATTCTTCTGATTGACTAGACGTACGCATTGATAGAGATTAGCCTCGTATTCAGGTTCGATTTCGAACTTAATCGATAGAACGTTTATTCAATTCAAGGTCAGTATAGTCTGAAAACGATCATCTATGTCTTTAGCTGATTCAGAACTATTGATCATCGACATTCTAGTTAAAGCATCGACTTTGATGTTTGTTTTGTCTGATCGAAAGATAATTTGAAAGTTAAACTTCGATAGAATATTCAGGTAGTTCGCTTGTCATCGAGTCAGCTGTTTGTTTTTCATAAAGATCTTCAAAGTCTGATGATCAGTAAACATCTGAATAGATAGCTCAGTACTCTCTAGTTCAAATCATCAGTGTTCAAAACATTGAATGATAGTTAGCAATTTCTTGTCATAGATGTGATAATTGCATTCAGCTGAAACCATGCTCTTGCTATAGAAGACTATCGAGTGAAGCACTCTCTCGTCATCGTACTGAGATAGTATGTCGTCTTTTACATAGTTGAATGCATCGATTTTCAAAATAGCTTGACGTTTGACATCGAAATGACGTAGAACTGAGATCGAGCTGATCTGCTTCTTTAGATTGTCAAAGACTTCGACGCAGACTTCGTTTCAAACAAAAGAAGTGTCTTTTCAAATCAGCTGAGTGAATGACTTGACTAGTTTCAAAAAGTTCTTGATGAAGCGTCGATAGAAATTGACGAAGTCAACGAAGTCTTGTACCTCTTTTAGATTAGTAGATGTAGCTCAATTGACTATAGCTTTCACTTTGATAGAATTCATGCAAAGATCTTGTTCTGATACTATGATTTCTAAGAAGACTGTTTCTTCTACGTTGAATTCGCACTTTCAAATATCTATCTGCAGATCAGCGTTTCGTAGACGATCTAGTATCATCTTGACATGTTGTCTATGCTTCTTTTGAGTCTTGCTGTATATGAGAATGTCGTCTAAATAAGCTTGGCAGAAGTCATTTAGAAAGTCTCATAGAACATCGTTCATATATTGCTGAAACGAGATCGAATCGTTTGTTAATTCGAATGATAGAATCTTTGATTTGTACGCTTCTAGAGCGATAATGAAGATCGTATAGTTCTCACTATCGAGATGCATACGAAGTTTGTTGAAAGCGAAAATTATATTCAGTCGAATCAGATGCTTGCAGTCAACGATTTTGTCAATCATCTCATCTATGAGCGATAGAGAGTAGCGATTTCTTTTGATAATGACATTGAGCTTTCGATAGTCGACGCAGAAACGAAGATCATCATTGACCTTCAGAGCGAATAAAACGAGTGAGAAATATGAGATCTTGCTAAAAGTAATAAAATTCTTTGACAGATTTTCGTTCAGATATTCTTTGATCTTCTGAAGCTTGTAGAGTGACATTCAATAAGCTCGACATCTAGAAGAAGTGACATCGTTAGTGAACTCTATCTTATGATCATATGAACGATGAGGTGATAGCTTATCGACTTGAGCTCGATCAAACACGTCGATGAAATTCTGATATTTCGAAGATAGCTTGATCTTGATGTCTTCTAGATTTTGAGCTGATGCATCAATGAAAGTGACGTCTAGAACGTTCAGTTTGCATTGAGTGTTGTAAACTATTTCCCTATCAATATCTTCAATCGACATAGCGAAAATCTCGATGCGATTCTTCTTTGATTGTTTAATCAGTGCATGAAAAGATGCAGCTCTCACACTGAACATAGAAAAGTTCTTTTTCAAAGCAGTAGAAGCTGATCGTTGAAGCACTTTGAGAGCTGAACTGATAGAAGAATTTGATGATCGTGATCATTTTGAGTGTGAAGCTCTGACTGACATCGAAAAAACAGAAATGAAAGCTTCTAATTGATTCGGAAAAACGATGACATCGTTTCGCATATCTAGTAGTATTTCATTTTTGTTCATTCAGAGCTTTCTCAATATGATGTCATGATGATTTATATCAGCTATTAACATTGAAACAGTCAATTTCTTATAACTTTTGACTGTGAGATTGGGTAGAATTTTATGAGTAATGATCTTTCTTGCCAGCTTTTCGTCATATTCTCTTATTAACTTCTCTTTAGCTAGTTGTATGAGTTGAATTTTGAGCTTCTGACATATTTGATCGACTAGCTTTGTATGAATCAAGATGTAGATCGTCGAGTCACTATTTATCAGAGATCGTAGCTTGAAGAATTCGCCTTGCGAGAATAGAATGACATCGACTAGAAATGACTTTTCGAAGTAGTTCTCTTCAATAGGTGAAATTTCGTCAATTAAATTGCACAAAGAAATGATCTCTATCTCTTCAATGACTCTGAAAGAGATGATTAGTTTTTTGAATCAGACTCTGAATCGAAGTTCGAAGAACGATCAAACTCGTCATTTAATGCGTTAATTCTGAAAGGTCTATTCGAACACTCTTTAGAAGTATGATCAGACTTATGACATAGAAAGCAGTTTTCGATTAGTAAGTCATTTTCTTTGATGCTAGTCAAAACAGCGTCACGTGGTTTTGACTGGTCAGTCATCTTCATTTCTATGATTCTACGAGTAGCTTTGACTGATTCTTCAGCGTAGATGATCTGTTTAGTTGTTCAAGCTTTGATCATTGCTTCTCTATTCTTGATCTCTTGAATAGCTCGTTGATCGTTATTCAATCGAATGAGATAGAAACGAATTTCTTTCAGAGTACTGAGTTGAATCAATTGAGTTACTCAAGCGAATCGAAGTCGAAGATTTATTTTATTCTTTAGATCGACGATCAGCTGTTTTTCTTGATAGTCTAGATAGAAGAATAGTTGTTGAAATTGAGTATAAAACTCGCTGAATTTCTTCTGTTCTTGAATCAAGTTGTAGTAGTTTCTACGAAAGTTGACTTCTTTATCTGAGTCATCGAACAACTGAGCTAGCTCTTTCAAAAGCTCATTGATGATCTTGTATGAGTTGAAACAGTCACGTTCGCGTTTTGACTGAGTGATCTCAGCTGCATCATCGAATAATCTGAAATGTACGTAGCTCAGCTTGACTCATTCACTTGAAAAGAGATTGACGTTGATTTCTAGCTTGTTCTGAACTTTTTCATACCAGTTCTTTCAGGTAGAGTTCTTTTCATCAGTGAACAACGAAGAATCGAGTATTTTCTGAGATCTAGAACGCTCAGAGTAGATTGACGATGACGAGATAATCTCTTTAGCTTGTAGTCTAGCTTTCAGCTCTTCGCATCGTTTCTTCAAAGCTTTCATAGTCATAGAAGGTGTTATGATTTCAGCGAATGAGTCGTTATCTTCGACAATGAAGAATGAAGCTTCGAAACGCTCTTTGAAGAAGCGAGACATGATGAAGAAGAAAGAAGAGGTTGAATTGAACGAGTGTTTTAAAAGAAAGAAATCGAGCGAAGAGCAATGCTCGACAATAAAAGATGAAGTCGTTTTTGTTGTTTGATTTGAAAGTTGATTGATTCTCTTGATCGATTTGATTCTCTAGCAATCAACGAAGATTCTTTATTGCTGATTCTATTAATCGAGATGAACGATGCGTACTTAATGAGCTGTAAGTCGTCTAGCAATTCAACCAGCCTCGCTGTTGATTCTATAGACTTTCTAGTGTTGTTCTGTCTTTCGATTGCGTTGATCATCAGGTAAACGAATTTCTTTAGACTCGATCTGCCTGAACGAGTATATTGAACGAGTAATGAGTATCTGTATCGTATGATAAACGGGATTCTTAATGTAATGTTGAGATCATGCCTAGATCATTCAACCAAAGAGACTCAAGACTGATATGTATGTATTGCTCTTTAAAGATAGCTATAACAAGACATTAAGAATACAGAAGAGAAAGAGTGCAAGCTCTTCTATAAATAATGACTTGAGGCTGCGCTAGGCTCGATACAGATGTGATGTAATATGTCAGATGTGTTTGCCTAAAAGAATGATGAAAGAAATGAATGAAGAAAGTGCTGAACAACGAGAAGAAGTGCTGAAGATGACTCGAAGAGTTCAATAAAGATGCGCTAGGTTCAAACTAGGCATAGCGTCATCTGAACTCTGATCAATTCAGACATGTTCATAACAAGTTTTTGCTCTATTCATGACAGACATTAATAGAAAAATCACGTACAATACTCAGTGTGATTTGAACGCTTTAAACGTCTTTTCAATCAATGAAATGACTCAGAATTTGAAAGATATTAAAGCGAAGCTGTCATTAAAATATCATGAGTTTCTAGATGTTTTTGATTGAACTCAATTGAATAAACTACTCTCTCATCGCTTCTACGATCATAAAATTGAGCTCATCAGTGATTCAACGTCTTCTTGCTGTTGAGTCTATCAAATGTTCTTTGTCAAACTTCTGAAGATAAAGAAGTACTTAAACGAGAATCTGTCAAAGAAATTCATCACTTCTAGTCAGATTTTCTATTTCTTTCCCGTTTTATTCGCTCTTAAAGCAAATGAAGATTTTCGATTCTGTGTGAACTATCAAAAGTTAAATGTCATTTTCAAAAGAAATAGATATTCTTTATCATTGATAAACGAGATCATTGATAAAATAGTGAGTTGCAAGCATCTGACTAGATTGAACATCATATCAGCATTCAACAAACTTCAAATGCATCTTGATAACGAGAATTACATCACTTTTATCACTGCTTTAGAAGCATATAAATACAAGATGTTATCATTCAAACTGACTAATGAATTGATCTTCTTTCAGCAATATATGAATGATGTTCTATGAGACTTTCTGAACGACTTTTGCCAAGTCTATCTAGATGACATTCTCATCTATAGCAAAATGAGAAAGAAACATAAAGATCACGTCAAACTAGTATTGAGTCGACTACGCGAAGCTGAACTGCAGATGAATATTCGAAAGTGTGAATTCAATGTAAAAGAGACTGTCTTTCTAGAAGTCATTGTATCAGAACTAAATCTTCGTATGAATTCAAGCAAAGTGACAGTCATAGTCAGCTGAATCATTTTGATCAATCTAAAAGAAATTCAGAGCTTCGTGAGATTTGTTAACTTCTATTGTCGTTTCATTAAGAACTTCTTAAAGCTAGTCAAATCATTCACTCAGCTGACTAGAAAGAACACGTTTTTTGTTTGAAACAAAATCTGTGTTCAAGTTTTTGACAATCTAAAGAAACAAGTCAGCTTGATCTCAGTACTTCGTCACTTTGATTTCAAATGACAAGCTATTCTGAAGATCAATGCTTTGAACTATGTAAAAGATGAAATACTATCTCAGTACAATGACGAGAAAGTTCTTCATTCGATGATCTTCTACAGTAAAAGCATGATTCTCGCTGAAATCAATTATCACATCTATGACAAGAAATTGCTAGTCATTATTCAATGTTTTGAACATTGATGACTCAAGCTGAAGTGCACTGAACTACTCATTCAGATATTCATTAATCATTAAGCTTTGAAGATCTTCATGAAAAATAAACAGTTGAGTCAATGACAAGTCAACTATCTGAACATTCTGTTGAAGTTCAACTTTCAGATCATCTTTAGATCAGGCAAAATGAATACTAAAGTCGATGCTTTAACTTGAATGTCTCTAGCAAACATCTCTGAATCAGCTCAACGACTTGAAGATCATTTTCAGACTATTCTGATCTTTGATAGAGTCGATGTTCTACTCGTTGAATCGAAAGCAAATCTCTATCAGCGAATGCATATGATCAATCAAACGAATGAGTTCTGCAACGAATATAGACAAGCTATGAACGAGAACAAGCTCAAATTTCATATCATTAAATTAAAGAACTGCGAAATCATTGACAGCGTTCTCTTTAGAAAAGACTTACTGTGAATTTCTGAGAACATGCACACGAAATTACTACAAGAAGTGCATGATCAACCTTCAATCTCTCATCTTGACAATAAATGAATCATCAATCTAGTTCAGCATTTCTACTATTGATCAGATCATTGAGCTACTATTCAACGATACATTTGAAACTATCATGCTTGTCAGCGAAGCAAAGTCTCTAAAGATAGCATCAATGAACTTCATCAATCTCTTTCGATTTCACAGAAACATTGAAAAGATATAACTATGAACTTCATCACTGAACTATCTCTGTCAGAAGACTATAACATCATTTGCACAATCATATGTCATCTTATCAAAGAATGTCACTATGTTTCCTGTCATTGAAAAGACGATGACATCTCAGTCGAAGAAACGATTTGAATCATGCTATGAAACGTCTATTGACTGCATGATTTACTCAGTTCTATTGTTTCGAACAGAGACTTTCAATTCATATCGACTATGTGAAAAAGTCTTTGCAAGCGACTGAGAATCACAGCTAGTCTATTCACAGTCTATCATTTGAAGATCGATGATCAGACGAAATGAGTCAATCAAGACGTTGAACGCGAACTTAGAATCTACTACAATTACATGCAGAACGACTGAGTCAAATGAATATCTATGATGAAATTCAGCGACAATTTCAATATCTTCTTGATCATCTCAATGATTTCTTTCTACTTCAATAAAGATTTTCACCTTCGAATGAGTTTCGATTCAGATATGACTGACTATGAAATCATTCGTGAACGACTGAAAGTTAGAAAAGCAGATGATATTGTCATTTGAATGAAAGAGTTACTGAGCTTCGATCATCAACAATTGAAAAAGACGAAGCTGATCATCGAAGCACAGATCAATAAACATAGACGAGACGTCATTTATGAGGTAGATAACTGAGTTTGACTATTCTTCAGAAACGTCAAAATCACGAGATCATGCAAAGATTTAAAAGACAAACAACTAGAATTGTATCAGATCACTGTCAAGACAAAGATCTTCTATCATCTTCATTTATCAGTCAGCATGAAGCATCTGCATTTGATGTTTAGCTTGAAGCTACTGCAATCATATTCAGAAGACTCTTTATCAGAACAGCATGCAGAATCTCTCAGACTTATCATTATTAATGATGATGATGATGAACATTGAAAGATAAATGACATTCTGAACTTCAGATGCTATCAAGATTGAATACAGTACAAGATCAAATGAAAAGATCTAGATAGAGACAATGAATGATACTATGTTGATAAAGATGAATTCGATGACTTCAAGAAAGTTTTGAACGAATTTCATATGTTATACTCAAGAAAGTCACGCTAGTATCGAAATAACTCAATAAGAAAGCAAGCAAATGAGCGACATTCATGCAAACATGAATTTTCGAAGAAAGAAATAATGTTACGAGCGTATCAAGACTGAATAGAACTAGTCAATGTTTTTAGCTCAGATCTGACTCAGATCTGACTCAGTCTCTATTTTCTTTTCTCAACATCTCTTTGTTCAACATCATCTTTCTTTCTACATCACATTCTATCTGTGTCACAAACACATTTTCTTCAAGTTTAGCACAGTCTCTGAATATTACTTAAATAGAAGCTTTTGTACTCATCTTCTTCTGTATTCTTAATATTCAGTTATAGCTATCTCTAAAGATCAAGCACTATTCAACTCTGACTTTCACTGATTGACTCATTTAAACACGATTCTGACATAGATTAATCTTGATTCAAATCAAGTTGAATCGAATTTGATGACACAGATTGTTTTGACTCAACTGATTCACAAGCTTGAAGAGAAGAGAGTTGAACAGATTGTTTTCACTCGTCTGCTTCACAAGAATGAGTTGATTCTCAAGCAATTCACGAAGATTCTTTATCATCAATTCTATTAATCGAGTGAACTGTGTCTACTTAATGAGCAATAGATTCTCTAGCAATTCAAACAGTTTTGTCGTTGATTTTATTGACTTTCTGATGTTGTTCTGTCTTTCGATTGTGTCAATCATCAGGTAAACGAATTTCTTTAAACTTGTTCTGCCTAGATGAGTATCTTGAATGAATAATGAAATCAATATCATGTGGTAAATGAATTCTTAATATAATGTTGAGATCGTGCCTAGAATCTAATCACACTGCAGCGAGATAGTGCGTAGCTGAATAGAATGTTTGATCAATAGAGATAGCTATAACTAGAATATTAAGAATATAGAAGAAATCAAAGAGAGTTTTGAGCTGTATCTATAGTAGAGCAAAACAAAGAGAATGAAGCAGATTTGCTCAAGTATTGAAAGCGCTAGAATAGAGTATCAAGACTGAGGTTTAACATGAGTCAAAACTTCTAGAGCTTATTGACTAGAAAACTCTATTCAATCTCGACACACTTGTAACAATTTCTACGATCATAAAATTGAGTTGATCGACAAAAGAACATCTTCTCGAAGTCATCTCTATCATATGTTTGATTACAAGCTTCAAAAGATGAAGAATTACCTGATTAAGCATTTGAATAAAGACTTTATATCTTCTAGCTCAGCTTCATACGCTTCGCTCATACTATTCATCGAAAAGAAAGATGATAGCTTGCGCTTCTGCGTCAATTACAGAAAGCTCAATGCTTTGATCAAACGAGATCACTATTCTTTGTCATTAATAGACGAGACTTTCGCTCATATACAAGAAAGCAAGTATCTGACTCGATTGAACATCATTGTCGCGTTCAACAAACTACACATGCACTCAGATAACAAAGATTTGACTATCTTTATCATCTCTTTTGATTTCTACAAATATCACGTGATGTCTTTCAAATTAATCAACGACTCGACTTTCTATCAACATTATATGAACGACGTGCTATTTGACTATCTTCATCAGTTTTGTCAGATCTATCTAGATGATATTATCATCTACAGCAAAACACTGAAGAAACATAAGCAACACGTATGATTAGTTTTACATAGACTATGAGAGACTGATCTTCAGATGAATATAAACAAATGCAAGTTTCATGTTCAGAAGATCTTCTTTCTGAAACTATTGCTATTCATTGAAGAACTAAAGATAAATTTCAGAAAAGTACAAGCAGTAGTTGAATGATCTACTTCTACAAATCTCACTCAGATGCAGTTCTTCGTTGACTTCTGCAATTTCTATCAACGTTTTATAAAGAACTTTTCGAAGATTGTTCATTCTTTGATTCAACTAACTCAAAAAGAGATGATATTTGAATGAGATCAAGCTTGTCAAACGATCTTTGATCATATAAAGAAACGAATGACTGAAGTCTTTATTCTTCGTCATTTTGATCAAAATAGAAAGACTATTCTTGAAACAGACTCATTCAACTACGTCAATAATGATATACTTTCTCAGTATGATGATGAAGAAACATTGCATTCAATGATCTACTACAGCAAGAATCTGAGCTTCGCTGAGTGCAATTACAAGATCTATGACAAGAAATTACTAGCAATCATTCATGTTTTCAAGCATTGATGATCTGAGCTGAAATTGACTGAGCTACTTATTAAGATGTTCACTGATCATCAAGCTTTAACATCATTAATGAAAGATAAAGAGCTAAGTAGACGTTAAATGCGCTGAGTACAAAAGCTCGTTGACTTCAACTTCAAAATCATGTATTGCTCAGACAAATAAAACATTAAAGTCAATGCATTGACTCGTCAAGTTGATTCAGTTTCTAGAAGCTTTGAGAATGAATGATGTTGCTATCAGTGAACTACAATTCTCACGTTGAATCGAATGAAAATTGCTGATCTAAAAGAGAAAGAAAACGATGAATCAATTTATTGATTGATTCTAGAAGCTAACAGAATTAACGAGAATTGTATTCTACTTCATGAAGTCATATTAAAAGATGAAGCTCAATACGAAGATACTAAATTAAGAGATTGTTGAGTTCAGAACGAAATACTATATCAAAGTGATCTTCTATGAGTTTTCTTCAATGAGCATCTTCAAATGAAGTTAATTCAAGAAGTTCATGATCAATCTTTTATTGATCATTTCGAAATTCTCAGAATGATGAAGATTATAAGAAGATACTACTATTGATTTTCAATGCAAAAGACAATAGATTGATATATTCAAAACTGCTACATTTGTCAGCAATCAAAGACTTCTTGAAATAAATTCAATGAACTACTACATTCTCTACTCATACTTGAACAGTAATGAAAGAACATAGTCATGAATTTCGTCATTGACTTACCTTCTTTGAAAGGCAAAAACATTATACTAACAATGATATGTAGATTGACAAAGAAACAACATTATATTTCTTGCTTCACTGATGACGAGAGAATCACAGCAGAAAAAACAGTTGAGCTAATGCTTCAATAAATATATCAAATACATGATTTACTTGATTTCATTGTTTCAAATTGAGACTCTCAATTTACCTTCATTCTATGAAAGTTGCTTTGCAAAAGACTAAACATTAATTTTCAACTCTTCACAGTCTATCACTTTCAGATCGATGATTAAAGTGAACGAGTCAATCAGAACATTGAAAGATATCTTTGATTCTTCTGTTCATACATGCAGAATGACTGAGCTAAGCTACTACTCATGATCGAGTTCATCAACAATAATGCTCTGTTCTCAGTCATCTTCTCGATCTCTTTCTTTCTAAACAAAGACTTTCATTCTCATATGAGCTTTGAACTTGATGTCATTGAATATGAAAGTTCTTGTGAACGCTTGCAGACAATTAAAGTCAAGAATATATCTGAACATATGAACAAAATACTGAAGTTTGCTTGCAAGTCGCTAGTCAAAACACAAGAACAAATGATGAAACAAGTCAATAAGCATAGAAAAGAAGTTGATTACAACGTTGAATCAAAGATGTTTCTGAATGAAAGAAACATCATTACAGTGAGATCTTTCAAGAAGCTAAATGACAAAATGCTCGATTCTTTCATTAATCTAGATCTTATCGACTCTTCATATAAACTGAAATTATCAGAGTCTATGCATGTTCATGATGTATTTCATTCTGATCTGCTTCGCTCTGTCGTTGATGATTTCTTGCCTGATCAAAAGAATGAACTCTCAGATTCAATAGTGATAAATGATGAAGACGAGTGAAAAATTGATGATATATTGAATTCTTGTTGATATCAAAGATGACTTCAGTATAGAGTCAAATGAAATGACTATGACAATGATCTCAATTGATACAACGCTGATGACGACGAATTTATGAATGCTCAGAAGATCATTGATGATTTTCATATTTGATACTTGAACAAATTGCACTAATCAACAATTCAATCAATCACGATTTAACAGATCTGAGTCTGTGAAATCATGATTGAGCAATCAATCGAGTCGAGCAGAAAATACATTCATGTGAACATGAATTGTTGAAGAAAAAAGATAATGTCATGATTCTAGTCTTGTCAAACTCAGTTTTCTAGTCTTGTCAAGTCTATTTTCGCTTTGTCATCTTGACTAGTTTTTATTGAGTCTAGCGTCAACTGAGAAACACACATATGTAGTCAACTTCTTTTCTGTAGCTATCTTTCTTTCTTAGCATTTATTTTCTAGTTAAATGACATTTTTATCTGACTCACTCTAAACAGATCTTTAACAAGTTCTGTGTTTCTAAGTTTACATGAATAGTGTTTTAAATACTTCTTATCTTCTGTATTCTTAAACTTTTAGTTATAGTTATCTTTATAAATCAAGCATTCTATCAGCTCTTCTATCAGTGATTAAATTTTAAGCATGATCTCAACACTTGCAAACATCAAGTTTACTGAGTTTATGACTTTGATCTTGCACTTAAAACTACTTATGCAAGTTAAACATATCATTGAAGCTTTTTTTATCTTAAAACAGTCTTAATATAATAAAAGCATCAGCGTAGTGTACTAGTATTCATGAGATTTTCGCGCACACTGAGTTTCTGCACACGCTAACTATGACTAATTATCTTAGTGCTCTTTTTAGCACGCTAAACTCAATACTATCTGTAATTAATCTTTCTAGGTTAGAGTGCGTGAAAATCTCATGTGCGCGAAAATTTCGTGAATACTAGTAACACTCGTAAAATGTAAAGAAATCTTACCTCGCAAGCTTCGTTCTCGAAGGTGAAGGCGACAGAGCTATACATAGTATGAATCAGCACAATGTTCAATTCAGAGACTGCTTGCGACCACACAAAAGTCACATACTACTTGATGGTTCAGAAAGTTAATACAATGTCATGCAAGAGTCAAGCGCTGTATTCTTCACGTCACTTTCACGATTAACTTTAAAGACAATTGTGCGCTTTTACATGAATAATTAATTAATTGATCAAAATGACTTCTCGTTTCAAGATGAAGCTTCTTTTACTTTCTACATCTATTTGCAAGCAATTAACATGAGATTTACGTTCATGAGTACGTACTTTACAGGACGTCGACTTTCAATAAGTCATTGAATCGTTAGGGCGACACGAAGAAACTAGCGTATTGCTTTCGCACGACATTGTATTAACCTCGTGAATCACCAAGTATGTAGATAAGTGGCGCGCTTATCTACTATGTAAGAGGTCGGGATCGACGGGCGACGCTAGTGTAGACATCAGAGAGACGCGAGCACTCGAACAGGGGTGGCGAGCGCCGCTTTGGAAAGCGGAGATCGAAGCAGGGCTTAATTGAAAGACTTGAGACCTGGAAGCGGAACGGGGGCCAGCTTGGCAACGCCACTTGGCCGCTTTTGGTCCTTTTGGCCCTCTTGGGCCTTTTCGGTCGCGAAGGAATACAAGAGGTCCTTCTCTCGCATGACGGTCGGGAGATCGGATATATTGAGTGTATGATTGCAGTGTCGAAGACCTTGCCTTGTGAACTACGAGCTATGCCCGAGGCGTCATTTATACAGCATCATGGCAGTTCTAGCTCTTGTTCTACTCCTACGACGTAAAGATCTTGTACAGCTAACTTCACGGTTTTTGTTTACCGTAAGAAGCGTACTACTATGTATGTATGCAATTGGTGCGAGCGCCTTTGTTATCCGATATTGGTGACGACTTGAAGTTCTGAAACACTCTAAATTGTTAGTATTGGTTGGATTAGCCCTCTCGAACACCGTTAAACTCTCCTGGTATTGAGAGGTCACACTCCCCGCGAAACACCATATATATTGACAAATTTGTGTATACTTACGAATATTAACATCTGGATAGGAATGTTGGAGGCTGAGAGGGTTCCATCGCCTATATCCCGTCAGCCCGTGGCAAGGTTACGGATCCGCAGCAGGTTTTGTTGTCGAACTATGACCAGGAACTTATCAGCGAGCGAGTCCGAAGCAAGAGAAAAATCTCATACGGAGTACCCTCACGTTACATCCCGACCGTAGATCGGGCATGGCTAACTCGAGGAAAAGAAACAAGTCTCGAAGCTTTCCTGCTAATATTTCACCAATCTGCCTTGCTTGCCGTCGAATATTAGGGCTGTACTACACGGGTCGGTAGAAGGAAGCCCGGCGTGTTTCAGGGCTTTTGATATAATATTCCCCGCTCTCCTGCTATACACAATCATCTGGTCAATATTTTGCAATAACAAGTGCCCTTCCTTTCTATCCCGGGCACGACTTAGGCATGGGCGCTTTTCAATTGCTTATTGCTGTCTTAGCGGCAACGGTTACGGTGACACAATGTGCGACAACCTGCATGTATAATCAAGTACGCGGGAAAGGAGCACCACCCGCCACTAGTATATCACAATCTCTTCATAAGCTTCTTTCGATGCCAAAAACTGGCCCATGCTCTGGTGTCTTCAACGTCTATCCCGATGGGACCATGAGTAACACTAGAACGTGGTTCACTGGCAGTCTCGCGATCGAAGTTACTAAAGAGACGTTAACTGTTCACGTTGGCGAGGAGTGTCTTTATATTCTTGCCTCTATCATTCACACATGTATTGAGGATAGTGAATATTGGGGAGGAAATGCAACATCGAGTGGCGTTAAGTATGCGATTTATAACAGTGTATTTCCGAAGGACTGGACTCCAAGTTCAGCAGTGAAACCTTCGCAAAAGCCTTCGAGCCAGCCAGCTCCGTCAGTTAAGGAATCGAAACCTGGACTATCTTGGAAAACATCTACACGAGCTTCTAGAGGAGCTTCCACCGATATTCGTGAAAGCTCCAAGCAGGGAGCTTTAACTTCTTCGACCTATCTTGCGTTTCACGGCAAGAAAAGCAATTCTAAGAATATATCTTCCGAACACCATGGAAATCCTTATCCCATAGGGACCTCCATCTATCCAGTCAGTAGCTCACACCATGTGATACCTCATGAGGTACCCACGTATACACACGCCGTAGCTGCGAAAGCTCCAACGAACGTACACCATGCCATCTCCCACAAGACACCAACACATGGCGTCTCCGGGAAGAAACCTACGAAAGCTGCCACAGGAAACCACCACCCAGTCCCCTCCCACCCGGCGAAAGCGGCTCCCGGAAACGCTAAGCAACAGTCGATCTACGCTACAGACGCGTCTATAAGCTCTCGTAAAAATATTACCCGTCTAAGTCCTATCACCACTGGCATTATTTATAATTTCACCGGCCCAGCTTCGTCCGGCAGCTTAGCTGCTAAATCCAATAAGTTTAGGACGCAGACACTCTCTGGTGTAACAGGGGCTCCAAGCTCTTTTTCACAGATAACAACTACAGATAGTAGCGGCCACTCGACTGTTCTCCCTATTTGGTTCGGTCCTTTAGGAGCTGGAATTGTCATTGTACCCGACGCTGCTGGGCTCGGGGGGGTCATTCCTCCCCCACCAGGATACCTTCCATTGGAGATCGGACCAGACGGGCAAGCTTCGCGTGTTTCTAAAGCCGAGTCTCAATCTCCGCGTGATAGGTCAACTCTTACGAGCTCATCAACGTCACGTCCTTCAATCACATCATCTTCACGCCTATCAAGCACGTCATCTTCGAGCTTGGCAACTACTACAAGCGTTCCTTTATGGCTGATATTCCCGAAGAATAGGAAAGATGCGGCCAATAGCCGCCTTACCACGGAATTAACACTTCTCTTTGGTAGATATCTATATACAAGCCAGAACGGACTATCCGGGGTCGTATTCTGGAGAGCTCCCTTAAATTCAACGCAGAGAACTCAGTATAACGCCAGTGCTCTTGTAAGTAAACGTCGTCCTTACACGGCCATGACCGATGTTAATGATTATAGGTCTTAAATATCGTTCTAGATGAAATCCTTGAAATCCAGGACCCAAATGCAAGCAGTACATCTATACCACAACGTCGTGATATACTTAAACAAGGTAAATCCGAGCCGGAGTTATTTCTTTCCAAAGAAAAGCGCTCTATATCAAACCCTTTACATCATCGCGATGAAATTCTTATACATCAACATCAAGCACCGTTGGATTTAGTCGAGATCTCTGCGCCTCGCCGTGCGTCCCCAACTGAATATGACTATGTCTACGATGCTGCTGGAGGGAAGGGTAGTACTATTTATATAGTCGATTCCGGAGCAAACCCCGAAAGTAAAGTACGTATTCTCTATTGTTAAGGTTGTAAGCGTTCTCCTTAACAAATTAGGAATATCTCTTAATGCCAGGGACGAAGCGCTGGATCTTCGTCCCAAATGTCGATCCGGCCTTAAGTAATACTTTTAAAACCGATGTTCAATATGGACATGGTACATGTGTCCTGTCTAAGGCTGCTGGTGTTCATTTCGGAGTGGCCAAGAACGCCGACGTAGTAATTGTCAAGCTACCTGCGATGGCTGTCGTGCCCCGTATATCTTATCACTTAGATGCGATAAACAGGGTCGCGGAAGATCTTGTCAAAAATCAGGTAAAGAAAGCTGTTCTAAATTTGTCTTTCGGTACGTAGATCATGGAGGTTGGTAATCGGCTGCTGATGTGGTCCTGAACAGGTTACCGACCAATAAACCAAAACGACGACTTCAATGAATCAATGGAAGAAATCATAACAGATTTGGCTCATGAAGGTGTTATTATTGTCTGCGCTTCGGGAAACAGTGCGGTATTTATTCCCTCCTAAATAAAAGGCACTTTGTCAATTATTAATTCTTACCGTTCAGCAAACTCCCGGTCGAGAATCGATAGATACTTACCCAGCCATGTTTGCCGATACTTTACCAATAATAACCGTCGGTGCGGTTGATTACTTTGGATTCACGTCTCGATTTTCTCAGGGTGGTGACTTACTGACGGTTTCTGCTGCGGGCGAAAACATTAGATGTGCTAGTGTTGTCACAGACACAACTGTTGAAATGACTGGAACATCTTTTGCAGCACCTGCGGTGGCAGGATTGGCAGCCTACTTGTTATCTGTGGAGAAGTATCAAACTGAGCTGACTGGAAATGGCGAAGCCTCGCAACTGCCGTATAATATGAAAAGGCTTATACAGTCTCTCGCATACATAAGAACTGGTGGTACAGAACCTTCGATCTTCAACGGAGTAGATTGGCTAGATCCAAACCCCTGCTGGTATAACAGTATGCTACCGAAGAGACAGGCTTGTTGTAAGTTCTATTAGTGTCCTGACCGCTCTTATATACGACTCCGGTTGACGTTCCTATTAGCTTCTATCTCTTCAATTATCAAACCGACTTCACCCGCTCCGCCACCACCCGCTCCGCCATCACCCGCTCCGCCATCATCCACTCCGCCACCAAAGCTAAGTCCTCCTCCTGCCCTCGCCCCTGTAAGTTTCATTATCCTTGTTCTTTACTCAATTTTCGATAAATGACCGATGTCTAACTATCTATAGGACTGTGGTCTGTGTGGAACGCAGTGCGCAACAGTCACGTCATTTTGTGCAGAGGTCTGCGTACTGCCTGTGAAGATAGGTGCCCGAGATACGTGTGGGCCGTGTCTTACCGCCGCAGGAGCGAACGCAACGTGTGTTGACTGCGCTCCAACTTGCTTCCACGGGAAGATAGACACACCCAATTGTACTCCATGGGACCAAAATACGTAAGCAACAACCGTTCTCGTAAGCCATGATCGAAGGGTCTGACATCAGTTGAAATATAGATGCACCGATCAATATGGTGCTGTCGGATTATGCACCATGACAGGATTCGCTAAGACAATTGCCACTAGTGAGTTTCAATTCCGCCTTCGAAGTTCCTTTTCATACTGATTGTACCTTCACAGGTGGGAGCATTCCTTGTCCAGCAGGTATGCAATGCGACTTAAGCGTCTCAGATGTCCCAGGATGCGCAGCGAGTAAGCTTCTGGCTCGCCTCGTGTGACGATGTTTCGCTAACATTGCCTCCTTAGGCCCTGGCCCTGGTCGCAAAAGATCAATGTTTGAAGGTCCTAGTGTTTGGTAGAACAGTCACAGATGACTGGATAATGTGAAACATCCTGGTTCCAAAACTTTCTATCACATGACTTTCATATTGATCGCCCTATTGTCTTTGCTACACAATCTTCTCCTTGTGTTCCTATCCAATCATGCGACCTACCTCTCCAGAAATATTTCTCTATACTCCGTACGGCCAACATATATAAGCCAGACACCCTAGTTTTGAGCCACCCCACCACGAATACTACCCTACTATTCAACTCGATATCGCAACATCAAATAGTACTATTTACATGAAATTGAGACATGAGTCGATATATATTACTAGTAGACGCGTTCACACGTCGATTTTGACTAGTAGAAGCCTCTGCTTGATCCTTCTGATGTCATGAGTCGCCTGCGTTATGTCCGAAATGTCCGCGACATCTTAGGTGGCTGGTAAGTAAGGTGGCTGGGGAAAGAGGGAACAAGCATAAAAGCTTCTACTGTTCTAGCTACGGAGAATGACATGAAATATTCTAACCCGCCAAGATGTTACGTCACTGTAATTTATATGTAAGCTTGTCTTAGTGTGTACAACTCTAACCCTATCCCCGTATACCTTTCAATATAAATTCAAACACTCACATTCAATTAGACTATCAATCCTCATCATTCACCTCTTTTACCTCATCTGACTCTATATCCGCATCTACAGAAGCTCCTTCATTGTAGCCAGGTCTAATACCAGCTTTACGACTAATAGTTCTATATATTTGGGAGATTTTGAAGCTAGGTCAGCGCTAGACTAGTTTACGTATAAATTACAGTGACGTAATGTCTTGACGAGTTAGAACTTCTCATGTCATTCTTCGTATGTTTCCCCTTTTCCCATGCTCATATGTATCTATTTACCTGGCAATTCAACAAAACGTATGTTCATCGTTCTAGCCTAGCCTCTAGTCCCTTCATTGTCACCGCTCAGTCATTGCTAGAAACGCTCGTGACACAAATATTGTAATTTTGAAAGTAAAAAACGATAGAAGGCTCTAAAACGATTTATCAGAATTTGTCTAGCGAGTTTCAATATCTAGAAGCGTACACCGAATCGTCACTATCTACTTTTGCTTGTTAATCTTTGAAACTTAGATGTCTATTTCTAAGCCGCATTCGGTCGCAATCGGATCCTTCGAGGGATTAGAGCTTATTGGTCTCGGCTTTCTCAATATCCAGAGCATGCGACGCGTAAGATGACGGAGACGATACCTCCTCCATCTGATGATTCTTCATCTCTTCTTGGCGTTCGTTCATTGACTTGGGATCTTCCATACCGACACCTG
>JAABUL010001731.1_pt1 | contig 39637 bp, 72 predicted proteins | sample 5559151 | NCBI WGS metagenome assembly JAABUL01 (sample SAMN10711876, study PRJNA513368) | rock metagenome | isolation source: Antarctica rocks | place: Antarctica: Victoria Land, Pudding Butte sud | reverse complement strand
GCCGCGGGGGGCGCGCCGCGGGGGGGGGGGGGGGGGGGGGGGGGGGGTCCACAGCAATGCGTCCGGCAAAAAGCAAGCATCCAGCGGCAGAGTGTGCAGGATTGGTCTTCGCCATGCAACGAGTCGGCCGCCTGGTCCTGGCCTGGCGATCTGGCATGACAGTCGTAGACTTTATTGAACTCTCGCGCGCAGGGAGATTGCGAATGTGGTTTTGAACATTGCGGCAGCGGCACGGGAGGCGGCAGACAGCCAGGGAGCGGAAAATCGCGTGCGGTTGAGAGCGCGCGGCTTGGCTGAGCGCCTGTCCGGCGTCGGCTGAGCCGCATGTGCCCAGCAAGGTGGCCACTGAAAACATGCGTGTCCAGGCGCAACATGATGTGTGTCGAGCCAGAACAGATGCGGCTGCACCAGGCTGCCCAAACAAGTCTCGTCATAGTCAGCTGCGTGTAGATGCTACATAAAACTTTTCGTGCACGACTTGTTGGCAGTTGTAGTCAGAGATCACAGAACAAAGGCCAGAAATGTGCAACTGCCGGTACACGGCAAGATTGCTAAACATGCAGCCGGCACGCTCTGAGAGCGGTGCATGTACCTGCATTCTCAGGTGCCGATATCACTTGCAGCAGCGGCAGGCACAAGCCGGCCGATTCTTGGGACAGGAAGCCCGAAGTAGGTGCTGCGTTGCCACCATATAAAAAACAACACTGGCGGCGGGCACGGCGCAAATGCTGCACCCAGCCACGCTGCGACCAGAAGCACTAAAGCTACCACTGAAACCTGGAAAGCGGCAATTTGACCAGTTCTCCTGCAAGGGCGGCGCCGCTGCAGCGGCAGGCGCATGCTGTTTGTCACTTCGAGTCCAGATAAAAAAAATTGCCCGTCGTTGCTGAACATCGCTGAGCAGGGCAGACGCGCATGCAACCCTCTGGTCTACATCTCCACAAAGTCCGCTGAGACGGCAGCATCCCCCGGCTCCTGCTTCAGCTATCAGCAGGACGAAGGCGCGCCGCGGTCTTGCTCTGTCCAAAGCCCCGGCAGAATCCCTAGACGTGACCAGCGAGGTCGCAACTGCATTATTGTGGAACTCTAGAGCCCCGCATCGGCCTGCAGCTTCTTGAGGGCGTCCAGGAAGACGAGCGTCAGCGTTACGTGCGGCGCGATCCTGCAGGGCCAGGCAGCGCAGAATCAGCTGAGCTGCGTTCACTGCGTGGTGGACATGTGCAGGCGAGGGATGTTTCAAGTTTTAACGCGTGACGCACCGGACGCAGTAGGTGGGGAAGCCGGTGTAGAACTTGAGGGGACCCTGCGCCATTGCAACACGCCACGCTCAGTCGGCAAGCAACATACACAAAGCTGCTCAGGATCGCCCTAGCTGCATGGCAGAGCGCGGACGACGCCGCATCCATGACTGCCATCACGTCCTGGGTTTTTTTGGGGCCGGCCCTTTTTGGCCCCCCCCCCCCCCCCCCCCCCCCCCCGCCCCGCGCGCGGGCAAGACCCTTGATTGGATTATCAATTGTTAAAAGCCCCCCAAGCCGCACCTCATTCTTGAAGGTCTGCACAGCGCAGTCGACTGGGCCGGCGTAAGGGTACTTGCCGTCAGGGCCACGCTCCATCTTCTGCATCCGCGTCTTCACGAAATCGAACGGTAGGCTGCGTGGCAGGGAGAGCTCGAGTTGAGATACACGGAATTCGAACGTCGACAGACGGCCCCTGTTTGAATTCGGTCTTCTGCATCCTCACGGCATGCGTTTGCCCAAGGACAGGATTTCGGAGGAGCAAGTGGAAGATGACGGTCCTGTGGGGCATTAAACCCCGTGCAAGCACGTGCATTGACTTGCTGCTGGCCTCGACCAGAGAGACCCATGGCAGGCGTTCCCGCTCCATTGCCTCCTTGGTCCAGGCATCACGTCATGCCCCAGTGTGCCTAGCGGTCGAGTCGCTCAGCCGGTGACGGCCGAGGGCAATCGACGGAGTTGCCCTGTCGGAAACCGACCTGAAGGCGGCCGCGATGAAGCCGGCAATAGTGGCACCGCCAAACACTGAAGCCTTGTCCGACGCGCCCGCCTCCTTCAGCAGCTCCTTCGCCTGTAGGCATTTGAGAAATTGTGTGAACATGGAACTGGTAATGTTCAAATTCTGCCGAGCACCGAAGCCTCGTCCGACGCGCACGCCTCCTGCAGCGGCTCCTTCGCCTGCAGCGACGAGTAATGTGAGATGTCAGTATGAACACAAGTAGATCCAAGTTCTCTGCAGGACGGTGTCGTGGCCTTGTCCGACGCGCCCGCCTCCTTCAGCAGCTCCTTTGCCGGCATCGACAACAGCTGACTGCGCAAAGTGAAATGTTCATGGCCATGTTCGTGTTTATATTCCGCCCAGCTCGACGGCCTTGTCCGACGCGCCCGCCTCCTTCAGCAGCTCCTCCCCCTGCAAGATTCAAGGAAGAAGACTATTGATAATCTGGATTACAGGGTTTGACATTCCAATATTGCATTTCCGGGTGGCGTTGTGTCTGACGCGCCTCCTTCGACAGCTGGTTCTTCCTGCAGCGACAACAATCAGGTGTGTGACGAGAATGGTTCTTGTTCATGGTTATGTTTAATATTTCGCCCAGCACGGCGGCCTTGTCGGACGCGCCCGCTCCCTTCAGCAGCTCCTTCGTCTGTAGGATCTAAAAGAAGGCAGCCGTGAAATTTCTTTTACGTTCACGATCTCCTGAGCTTGTCCGGCTTGCTGCGACAGACTTGCTGGAAGTACACTTCATGGCATTTTGTGTCGAGTGTGAGATCTGCGGGTGTTTAGACAGAGCGTTTCCTGGAACATGGCATGACTTGGGCTGCCCACATGACTTGGGTTGCCTACCTGGTCGTTGGAGGCGAGCATGCCCATGTTGAGGGACATAGCGCGAACGACGGTCGGGCCAGCGCCCGTGAACAGCCCCTTCACGCCGTCCTCCTTCACGATCCTGCGCAGAAGAGACATTATGTTTGTCAATCAACCAGCCCCTGCTCGAGTTGCAGACCACGCGGTCGGCCCCGCGCCCGTGAACAGCCCCTTCACGCCGTCCTCCTTCACGATCCTGCGCAGAAGAGGCGTTATGTCCGTCAATCAACCAGCCGCTGTTCGAGTTGAAAACCAGGTGGTGGGACCGCGCCTGGGAACAGGCCCTTCGCGCCGCCCTCCTTCACGGTTCTGCAAGCAGAAACGAGCAGCGGGTGTTGATCGCCTGGCCTGCGGGCTCAGAGCAGACCTCTCGAGTCACTCTCCCACCGCTGACCGCTTGCACATTGGCCCACGAATGCAGAGGAAACACATGACGCATGCATCCTGCATTGGCCTGGCGCGCATGCGTCTCTGTTTCCGCTGACCGCAGCTCGGCAGGCGCCTGGGAGAGAGATTGCTGGAGAGAAACCAAGTGCACCTAACAAGCGCGTCCACCACGCTCTTGTAGTTGCGCCGCCGTTCCATGGGCAGCGTGGAGTCAGCCTGCGCCGGCGCAAGATACACGTCACTCAAGGTGACAGTCGCCGAGTCTGGCAAGTCAGCTGTCCAGATGCGGACACGCCGATGACGATTCAGGCGGTGATTCGCCACCCAGCGTCATGGCGCGACAGGGTGTGGCGCGGCAGTCAAGTGAAAATGCAACAGCGCTACCAGCGGTGGAAATGGAACAGCAGTAAGAATGCAACAGCTCTACCAGCGAAGATGTGCTGCAGGATTGGTACTTACCTGCATGCGGATGAGTGATAGGTCGGCGGGGGAGCCGACCATAGCGCCCAGGCCGCCGGCCGTCAAACCAGCCCCTGCCTTCTGGTACAGCGGGATCGCCTGCGGTGGACAGCACAAGGCAGCAGAGCTTCAGCAAGCTCGAGGTTGTTTCTAGCGCTGGGCTGGCTGCCGGCACCTCGCCTGTCAAGTGTGTGCAGCTGCCGTGTGGAGGTGCACACACACAGTGATGACCTCAAGATACGCACAGAGAAATACGGGATGTGATGAAGGAGGAGCATGACTGGTCGTTCTTGTGCTAAACGAGGCCGTCGCTGAGCAGCTGGCAGATGCCTGGTTGGAGGCGAAAGCGAACTAGAAGAAAAAGTGAATATAGGAAGAAAAGGAGAAAGGAGCATGCCTGGCCGCCGTTGTACTTGACGAGGCCGTCGCTGAGCAGCTGGTAAATGCCGAGCCGCGCGGTCGTGTAGGTCGCCTGCCGCAGGAGCCCGGCGGACAAGCCCTTGTACAGCGCGCCCACGCCGTCCTGCTTCACGATCGCCGATGCCACCGACAGCTGCAGGGCGCCAGTTGTGCATTGTGTCGGTTCACCACTCATTTCTGTTGGGCAGTGGCGCTTGTACAGCGCATGCGGCGCTGCACTACTTGACACCGTCGTCATCAGCTATAGAGGACTAGACCAGGCCGCAGAGCGCAGGTGCATGCTGGTCGATGTGCAGGCCCATGTAGAATGCAGGCAAGCCCCCCAAGACAGCAAGGAGCAGCGGCCGCCGCCAAAGCCGCAGCGGCGGCAGAACGACGCAGGTCCTAGAGCGGGTTCGGAGCATTGCAGCATGCTGTCCTTATGTACAGGAGGGCGCTGCGCGCTGATAGCTGTGTTGGCGTTGGAAACCCAGCACAGACCGTAACATGCAATGCAAATAGCTCAAGGCGCATGATTCTTGCAGCAAGCGTCACCCGGAAAACCTCACCGGCGACCCGGTGGCGCCCAGCTGCAGCCGCACTTTCACCATGTCGATGGGCTGGATGATGCAGGTGGCCAGCATGCCGGAGGCGCCGCCGTTGACAAATGGCTTGACGGACTTCCACACGCCGGTAGTGCTTGGGACGGGCACCACGGGCAGGTCCTTGTTCGCCATGGCTGCCGCTGCTGAGTGGGTGCCAAGGAGAGCTGTGGTGCGACTCGGCGTCGCAGCCGCCGGGCGTCTAGGCTGCTGCAGGTCACTCTGCCGCAGCTGGTTGCCGGCACACCTGCGGCAAAATGCGGTCGCGGGCTTGGTTCGACTTGAGTTGGTTCGGACTGATTCGGGTGGTTCAGCGCTGTCTGGATGACTTCACAGGACGCGGCGTGTGTGGGAGTTGTGTGTGGGATTTCGCTTCGCTGAAACGAAGGAGGTTGAAAATACATGCACGATGCCGGGCTTGGCAAGGTGCTGCTGCAAGCGCTGCTCAGGACGCATGAACGCCGCCGTGTGTGACGATCATTGAATCAGCGAGGGAGTACATTTTCATGCTTTGCGCAAATCAACGGCGGGTTATAAGCTCCCAGGGCGGCTGCTTCGGAGGCACGCCCCGTATGCGATTGCTGCGACAGCAGCCGGGGTGAGCGTCGCGTTCAAATACCTGCGCAACGCCCGTCTTGCCGCCGCCCGAGTGCACATCAGGTCAACTAAAGCCAACAGCCATGTTGACGTACCTTCACGAATTCGGAGGCGGAAATCGCTGGCGTGCTCCCTTGCAGCTCTAAAGCCGTGGCAGCTGCAAACCCGCCGTTGAATTGTCGGCGCAGCGCGTTGTGTCACGCCGCAACCGCGCACCGCCAATGGTCTTGTTACTGGAGACAAGTAGGGGAAAGTTGGAGACAATCAGGATGTATTGTCATTCGAAACGAGGGCAGACAGCTGCCCGGCAACTCCGAAAAGCGCCAAATCAAGGCTTGGCGCGCCTGCTGGCGCAGAAGCCCTACCCCGTAACCATATTCCACCCCTGATCCGCTGATGGACTGAAAGTAACACCCCTGCCAGCCGGCTCAGCTATTGACCAGCACGCTACTGCAGCCCCGATCTACGCGCCCTTATCACCCTCGCTGAGCCTCGGACTGCCAGCCCAGTGGACCCCCGGCGGCGTGGTGCGCTCACAGCCCAGGTGAGCGCCCCGATACCCTGCAGTCAGCCAGCCAGCACGGTTCAGCCACTGCGTACCGCACAGGCCCAATAGCGTGGCGCGGCAGCCAGAAACATCCGGCGTGTCAGAGCTGGAATGTACGGCCGGGCTGCAGCTGCACGCGCGTCTTGCAGGCGATTGCCGGCGCCGGTAGTACACCGCTACTGGCTACTGGACTGCTGGCTGACACCCGGCAGCCTGGCAGCCGCACGGGATTGACTGCTCAGCCAATGCCCATCGGCGGCACATGCCGCCACCACCGCCCGATCATTGCAGCTTGCGAGAATGCCCAATTTTGGGACGCATGCGTTCTGCGAGTACCAGCTCGGGACAGCGGGAAGGTATCTGTGGCATGGGGTCGCGCTGCTTGATGCCCCTTTGAGCAGGCGAGCGATCTCGGGTCGCCATGCGGTCTTTCGCAATCCTGTCCCGCTCCGTCAGCGGCGCCGCAGCGACGGTCCTCCGCGGCGTTGGTCCCTCTCCGCTCTCGAGAGCCGGAGGGTTGCCCGTCAGCACCACGTGGCACTACATAAGCACTTCCTTGCCATCCCAGCTGCGTCCATAGCCCCTGCGTCCCACCACTGTCTCGCCTGCTTAATGAGACGTTTCCCTTGTGCAGGCCCCGTACATACTTCAGGCGCTTTCCACGCTACTATCTGCTGACGACCCGGCGTAGGTTTCGTCACATGAAGCACGATGCCTGGTGCCGGTGGCTCAGCAGCATTCTTCGCGCTCACTGAGACGGCGCACTGCGCCGGCCGCCGCTGCGAAGCTCCGATATTCAAGTCTAACGGACGCCAGCTCGCCTCGCCGTTGCTGCACCGGGCGGCCACGCCTGATCAGTCCGGCAAGCGCCCAGCGAGCCGCACCCCGGCGCGATCGGGCAGCATGTCGGCCCCGGAGCCCGAGGAGCTCAAGCACTGCCCCGGCTGCAGCCTGCAGAAGCCGCTGTCCATGTTCCACAAGAACCGATCCAAGTACGCTCTCAAACCACCCACTGCCCTCTGTGCTGATACATACACCGACTCGGGTTGCAAGACCTGCATCGCCAGCCTTTCTGCCAAAGGCCCCAGTCACTGAGCTGGTTTGTGTCTATCGTGCACCGCAGGCCCGACCTGCACGCCTCCGATTGCAAGAGCTGCGCCAACGCCGGCGTGCAGCGCAAGCGGCAGGCAAAGCGGGCAATGGATTCGTCCGGCGCCGGCCGCGGCCGCAAACACACCAGCCTGTTTGTGATGGCCGACGCCGCTGCCGCTGCCGAACAGCAGGCCCACAGTGACGGCAGCGACGGAGACGCCTGGGGCAGCATGAAGCGCCAGCGCTCCACCGGCGAGCAGGGCATGCTCCGGTCGCAGCTGCCCATGAAGCGGCACGCCTCGGCGGGCATGGCCGACGATTTCCCCATCAGCCGAGCTGCAGCGGCCCGATTCGGCAGCGGTGGCCTGCTGCGCGCCTCGCACTGCAACATCGGCGCGCACGGTGAGATTCCGCCTATTCAAGCTGCCTTGCATCGACGGCCGCGCCGACTTATCGAACGATGTACTTGCCTCCAGATAGCCCTTAGGCGGACTGTCGGACCACGGCCAGCTGTCTCACACCAACCTGTACATGGCGCTCAGCGGAGCCTTCCCCTGATATTCCGATCCTGTTTGCTCCTTCCAAGCCACATCAAAGCAGCATTCTTGACGTGGAGGACTGCGCGCGATGGAAGCCTGGTGTCGCTGGCCCGATGCGTACAGAGCATGTCGCTTGGGTGGCCTGTTAGTAACAACTGTGCACACCAGCAGAAGCCCTGCGAAGCCATAACATTTGTCATGAGAAGGTCAGCAGTTGACGCAGTGGCCCCTGTGTCCGTGCGCAGATGGGCAGCTGGGACAGCAGCTGGCGCCGTTTGCGTTCGGCGTGCAGCATGCCGCGCCAACGACGACGCTGCAGGAGGCGCTGGCGCAGAAGCGGCCGCCGTCCGGGCCCGCTGGCGGCCGCCCCTTCGGCAACAACGCCGCGGCATCGGGATTCCACCCCTTCGGCGCCGCCGCAGCCGCTGCCTCCGCCGCCGCCGCCAGCGGCCTCTTGCTCAAACGCTGCCGCATGTGCCTCATGGAGCGGAACCTCGCCGCGGACTTTGACGCCGACGCGGCGCAGCCCGACGGCATGGCCGCCGAGTGCCGCACCTGCGCCGCCGCGACGCAGCTGCTGGCGTGGGTGCAGCGTGAGGCGGAGCTCGCCAACCTGACTTGGCAGGCGATTCGGGCGCAGCATGGCGACGCCGCGCCGGCGACGGCCGCCGCCAAGGCCACCGCCGACTCCGCCGCCGACAAGTATTTCTCGGCGCTCGCCGCGATGCAGCCGCCGGGGCAAGATGGCAGCGGCGGCGCTGCCGGCGGCCACCAGCAGGGACACCAGCAGCACCATCAGCAGCACCACCACCAGCAGCAGCAGCAGCAGCAGCAGCAACTCGCGGCGCAGCACTCGGCGGCGCTCGCCGCCCTGCCGCGCCCTGCGGCGCAACACAGCGGCTGCAGCACCGCGCTGGCGGCGGTGCTCACAGAGCTGGTGGCCAGCCCGGCGGCGCCGCGGCCGGCGGCGGAGCTGCACGCGATCGCGCGCGGGCTGTCGCTGTCGCCGCCGTCGCAGGCCGCGGCCAGCGCGTCGCCGGGCGGCTCGCAGACGGGGCAGCCAGCTGCGCTGCGGGCGTGCTTCCGCTGCGGCGGCCCGGCGGCAGGGCCGCCGGCGGCCGCCGGCGGCGCCGCGCTGCCCACGTGCGAGCGCTGTGCCGCCTGCGGCGGCGATGTGGGCGCCGGCGGCTCCTCAGACCGCTCGGCGTCGGCCTCTGTGCGCCTGGACTCCTTTGGCAGCCGCAAGGAGACCAGCCTGCGGGAGCTCGCGGCCCGCAGCGTAAGCTCCACCTCCACAAACACGCAGCAGCTGCTGGCGCTGGCCGGCTGGTACGGCGAGGGGGGTAACCAGGACCAGCTGGGGGCGCGCCTTGGCAGCGCGCTCAGCCTCGGCACCGCGTCCGTCGCCGCCCCGGAGGCAGCGCCAGCGCAGCAGAAGAGGTGCTGCTTGAGCAACGAAAAGCGGGCTGCATGTGAGCTGACACACGCGTCCTAAGTGTAGTGGGAGTCTACATGCTCGGGCAGTACTGGAACTGGAAGTAGCACCTGCCCTGAAGCTCAGCATTGTAGTATTATTCTCTGCATTGTTCTCCGCCTGTGTCCTCATTCCTCATCTTTTCACGACAGGGAGTGTTCCACCAGCCGCTGGGCCATTGCGCAGCTGGGCGCCGTGCAGCTGCAGCTGGCGCCCGGCAGCGCCAGCGGCGCGCCGCCGTCGACGATCTCCCTCGAGGCCAGTCCGCCGCTCACGGCGCCCGGCACCCCCGGCATCCTGCCGGCCGGCGCCTGCGCCCTGGCGGCCGCGGCGGACGCCGCCGCGGCGCGGCGGCTGCGGCTGCCGCAGCCGCACCACTACCAGCAGCAGGGCTTCGGCAGCCTGCCTGCGCGCATGCAGGCCGCGGCGGCGCTGTCGGCGGCGCCGCTGGCGGCGGCGGACGGGGCCGGTACACCGCTGCCGCTCAACATCGCGTGGGGCGGCCGCCGCGCCCGCAGCGGCCCCAGCAGCGGTGGCGCAACGCCAAGCACCCCCTCCTCGGTGCAGCAATCTGACGGCTGAAGCCGCTGACGACTGGCTTCGGCGCTGACAGCTGGCGCAGTTACAGCTGAGCTGGCAGCCCGACTATAGCTGGCAGCCGACTGTGCCGGCGCTGCAGCGAATGTGGCTGTCGGGACATCAAGACTACAGACGGGAAGCTCAAGACTACTCAAGACCTATAAAAGACACAATCTCCGAGACCCTACCAAGACCACACCAAGACTAACATAGGCCCATGCGCCACACCAGGCACGTAGGTCAACATATGGTGTTGCCAGTGACGTGAATGCAGCCTTGCGCAGCCTGGTTTGCTGTTCGCCGCGCCGACGGTGCTTGACAGACACGAATGTGCCTAGTCTTTACGGGGCCGAAAGTGAAAGCATGTGGCGCCGCATGCGGTGGGTGCACTGACGCCACGGCCGCCGCAGATGTGCTGCGGCGCCGCTCGGAATGGACGGGAGTGGCTGGGAGGCGAGATGGCAGTACCACATTCAAGACGTCAGTCTCTTCTTGCTATCCGCGCACCATCGGCCACCGTGGTGATGCCTGCTGCCGTTGGCATTTGCAAATTTGGAGTTTCTCTGTTTCCTTCGTCGAACATGATTTGGTTGCTAGATGGCCGAGGATCGTCCAGTCTGCTGCGGGCTGACTGGGATTTGTGCTCGAGTCCCGCTCTAGACAGCCTGCGGTGTAGTTCCAGTTTCCTGTGTTGTATCATATTTATTTACACGACCTGGTACTGTACGCCTCGGTTGAAACCATGCAGACACAGCCTTCCACCATCAATCTCAATACAGGCCAATCAAAATGCATGCCGACTGCATCAGCTGCTGCCCACACAACTCCTGTTGTGACCCAAAAGAGTCTCAAAATGCCGCACCAAACAAGGCGGCAATCCACACAGTTTGTCTCTCAATCTGCGGTAACCCCCAACGAATGCTGTTGGGACCAGAACATAAACCCCGCGCGTGCCTTGGGAACCCGTTTGGTACTCGTCTGACAAGGGGCGCAATGCTGCGGGGTCTAGGGTGGCATCAAACTGTCAACTAGGTAGACTATATTAGGTCATGTGTAAGCGCCCCACGCCGCCAGCCGGCAAGCCGGGCTAGCTCCTCACGAGGCACCCTGCCTTCGTGACAGACGCGTTTAGCGGAATTGCTGACCGCGGCGGGAGCCGCATGCTGAGGCCTTGGCGCACCTGCCGCCAATGGGCCTCCACTCACAGCCTGGCAGCTGGCATCACCGCAGCCGCGTGTGCCGCTCGCCGCTGCAAGTTCGCTGCTACATGCATGCGGCTCCAAACCCCGCCGCTCAAAAAGGCGCCACTCAGTCGGTGACCATGCGCTGCAGCCACCAGGAGGCCGCATCAGTCGGACATGCAATCAGAGGGCGCCGCAACCAGCATGCAGATGCCAACTTGTGACGCCCCGCCTATGGTGTGAACGAACGGGGAGGCAGCAGCCCGCGCAAAAAGTGGAACAGAAAGAAGGCAGGGCTGCCATTCAGGTGTTGGATCAGGAATGTAGATTTGGGGTTTGGGGTTTGGATAGCACCTCCATGAAGGCGGTCCTCGTCCTCGGAAACGAAGCCAGGCACTTATTCAAAGGAGGTGAAAGGCAGGATCCATCATTTAGGGTTTGAAATACATCTTTCTAACACGTACGTATGGGGCACCTCTATGAAGTGTGCCTCCTCCTCGGAGTCGAAGCCGTCCATCGACTCCAGGGCCTCCTGGCGCTTCAGGCTTAACAGGCTTAGGGTTTTGGTTTCAGATGGTTTCAGATGGCTGCAAACCACGGAGATGGAAGCACCTCCATGAAGCGGTCCTCGTCCTCGGAGTCAAAGCCGTCCATCGACTCCAGGGCCTCCCGGCGGCCGCGGGCGCGCGCGTGCACAAAGGTTGCGCGGTGAAAGTGGCCGCCGCAGTGGGGGCAGGACACGAAGCGCTTGCCCAGGCAGGAGGGGCACAGCTCCTTGTGGCTCCACTTGCCCTCCCAGCCCACGACACCCGCGCCGCGGCACAGTGAGCACCTGCGCGGGAAATTTACTTGTCAAGGTTTGATGATTGCAGACCTGTGTGTGGAAATAGTGAACGGCTCCGTGTGGCTCCACTTGCCCTCCCAGCCGACGACACCCGCGCCACGGCACAGCGAGCACCTGCACGGAAATTGGACAGCATGTCAGACTGCTCTCAGGCTTGCAGTGAGGATGGCGAATGGGCCCGTGTGGCTCCGCTTGCCCTCCCAGCCGACGAGGCCCGCGCCGCGGCACAGCGAGCACCTGACGCGAATGTTTTCAGAGGTTGGAGTGATTGCAGACTTATGTTTGAAGATTTTGAACGGCTCTGTTTGGCTCCACATGCCTCCCAGTTCATGGTGCCCGCGCCGTGGCACAGTGAGCAGCTGCACAGGAGCTTCTGGAAAGCAGGGAATCAGCACGGCAGACGCACCAGCTGCTTCACGGCATTCGTCATGATATGGCCAGGCAAGTTCAGTTGTGCCCGGCTGAGCTCACCCCAACAACTGCGCCTTGCACAGTAGATGCCAACCTCTTGAGCATTGCACAGACTGGGGTGCACCAAGCAGGCTTGGATCGCTGCATCAGCAGCGTGCTGCCTTTGGAACGTCTCATGCTTGGACTCTTGGCGCACAAGGCAGCAGAAGATGAGGCAGAGCTCTGCCTTTCACCTCTCAATGCCAAAGCCGTGACACTCCTTGCAGTTGCGGCAGGTGCTCCACATGCGCGCCCGCACCGCCGCCACCACGCCGCCGACGATCGTCAGCAGCACCACGAACTGCGCGAGCCCACAAGACTAACATACGTCACCATGGGCATTTGTGCGCTTGAAGGTGGGTGGATGAGTGACGCTGTGCCCGGGCCAAAGTCGGCACTAAGCAGGCCAGGGAGAAGGCAATCGCAATACACTGGAGGGGATGAGCTGCAGGCACTCTCAGTCGCACCGGTGGACGACATGCTGCCTGCACTTCTCGATCGCTGACTGGATCTGAGGACATTCATGCGCCTCCAAAAACATGATGCAACAGCATCATGGCGCAGCCTACATCCGATTAGCTTGTGGATCGGAGCAGCTTGCATCCGCCACTCACCACGGAGCCAGGTCCTGTCAGCAGGGGCCGTGCCACTCTGCTGAGGATGCGCAGCAGAGTGCGCGCCAGCTGCCGTGGCGAGTTCCGCAGCAGCGTCCGTGCTAGCGACGAAAACGCGGCCGCTGCCGCCCTGGTCGGCTGTGCTGTGCACGACACGCCTGCAGAATAGACAGCATACAGTTACAAGCACAAAATTGCAGGAGGTGTGGCCACGTTCGTGGACAGAGAGCCGCATGCGCGTGTCAACGCACCAGCGCAAAAGCAGCAAGGGTTGTCAAAACAGTACCTGCTGGATACAGCCCGCAGGGGATTGCTGACTGCACTCTGGGCTGCCGTCTGTCTGCGATCGCTGCGACGCCGCGGCCACAGATCCTGTGCCTTGCTGCCAGCAGGTCGGGGCTGGAGCGATGCTGCAACCATGGACACGCTGGTCGCGGCTGCCTGATGGATCTGGCTGCATGGCTGCAGGCTGCTCTACACCGTGTTCTGTGCTTTGTGCTGTTTCCAGGGCTGAGTGGGATGTGCTGCAGTGCCTGACAGCCTCTGGAAAACCGAGCCAGGTCGCTGCTTCCGCTCAGGGTTGATCCCACCATATGACACCAAAACCTGGACGTTGCTGCCCCCACTGCTGAAGACTTCGCAATGGCAGCAGCCGATTGCTTCTGGCTTGCTGTCTTTTGAAGGGACACCTCGGTGCAGGGCTCGAAATCTAAGGGTCTCTTTGGCAACGCCTCCTCTACTGACACCAGCAAACGCTGAAGTGCACCGCGCGGATGGCTCTGTTAAGTTTGCCGGTCACTATTCGACGCACAATGGGCTCGCAATATACGTATGCGTGAAAGGGACACAAGTGCGGGGCACGTGACGTCAAAATTCACTAGGGTCTTCCTCGCCTTATATTTGCTGTTCGACACTAAAAACCACCAGTCCATTGTACTGTCTCACCTGAAAAACCACAAGGCCATTGTACTGTCTCACCCGGAATGCCAGAAACCAACCCGCAAGAATCTATTGCCAGCCCCTGATATCCTTCTGCCGCCCCGCCGCTTCACCAACTGCCCAGCCCTCACCTCCACAATATGTCAGCGGCGGCCTCCGCTGGATGCTGCAGCAGCAGGCCCCACTCAGGCAACCTCGCCGGGCGGCAGCCGCGAGGCGATGACCTTGCGCGCCTCGTCGCACATCTTGCCCGCGTCGCCGCCGGTGATGCGGGGGTGCACGATGATGCGCACGCCACTCCCCGCGTATAGCTTGCCCTCCTGTATGTTCATGGGTTGAAAACCGACTCCATGAAAGGATTGAACAGCGTGAACTTCGTATACATGTATCACGAGGAAACACCTTTCTGAACTGCTCACCTGCCCATTGGGCATCAGCCGCCCGGTGCCGACCAGGGTGATGGGCACCACCGGCACGCCCGTCTTCACCGCCACACTGAAGGCGCCCTGTCGACAATGGACGATTGAAAATGTTTGCCAAGTGTTGAATATGACTGCTTTAAATGGGCACCACTGGGACTCTCGTCTTCACCGCCACGCTGAAGGCGCCCTGCGCGTTTCAGCTTTGCAATTTGTTGCAGACTTTTCACGAAGTGTGCAAAGCAAGTGCGCAGCAGGGGCACGACCAGCATGCCTGTCTTCACCGCCACGGGATATGGGACAGTGGAGAGCAGGCTCGCTCAGGGGGGGTGCGAGACCGTTGGCTTCAGGTCTGCTGGGGCGGACGCCGCGCTTCGAAGCTTATTCAGTCCTGAGCTCGATGGGAGACGGGCCCCAAAGGGGGGTGAATAGCAGAAGAGCCATGCAGCGGCGTGGACTCGGGTGATCGGGGTCGGCACACCTTTTTGAAGGCCGCCATCTTGCCGTCCTTCGACCGCGTACCCTCCGGGAAGAAGAGCACCGATGCGCCCTGCGGCATGTGAACGCAGACTTACAAGCCTCGAATCGCAGTCCTGAACGCGCTGCTGCCGGTCACGACCACAAGTCATGCATGCTGCGGCCGGACTCACCTGCTTGAGGAGAGTGCCGCAGTGCAGCAGGCACTGCATCATGCTGCGGGTGTCCATCCGGTCGATCATCACATGCCCTGCGGTCGGAAACGTTCATGCGCACTCAGCGGCGGAGTGCGCGCAATAGTGACAAACTTCTCAAGCAATCCGCCACGCGTTGTATCAGACAACCGGTCAGAATCAGCTGCGAAACCGAATTTAGATCTGCAATTGCACTTGCACCTGTGAGGAACATGCTCCAGCCGACGATGGGGATGTAAAAGTTGCTGGTCTTGGACACGAACTTGAAGGGCCGGTCCAGGTGGAACAGGGAGAAGATGTCCTGTCAAAGCAGGAATCAGGCGTTCACATGGTGGATGGCAGGAAGCAACAGGACGGCCGTGCCGATGGGGCGCGCGACGCATTGAAGAGCAACAGCAGAGGGTGGGTGTCAGGCGATAGACACGCATAATGCGCGCATAGAACCAGTATGCTACTTGCAGCACCACGCTTCGTTGCCTGTGCCTGCAGGAGGCGCGCTCACCAGGAAGCTCTGGTGGTTGGCCACATACACGGCCGGCTCATCCTTCTCCGGCAGATTCTGCAGCCCCTCCGTCTGCGACATGAACACGAATCACCGGTCACCGTACACCAACCACCCGATGCTGGTGCCTGTTGCGCCCCAGCACACGGACTGAGATGCTCAGCCGCCTGCAGCGACCTGCAGACGGGCGCCGGCGCCGTTCTGTGAGCCCTTCGGACGACTGCTTCTCATCTGGTGAGCATCCCAATTGCAAACTGGCGATGGACAGGCATACACAGTGCACGTAGATGCACTTCATAAATCATGCATGCGGACCTGCACGTTGTACCAAGGGGTGGTGCTGGCGCGCGCCCAGATGTTGTTCACGTTGTGTTGCCACAATCGCCTGCCAAACGTGAGTGAATAGTCTGTCATGCTGCTGCCTTTCATACGCATGGGCAATGCAGCCTACACATGGCATACGGATCAGCGAAATGCGAGGCCGGCGACTTGTGGTCTGGTTGCAATGCAGCCGCCACCCAAATTAGCCCTTCCATCAGCACCTATCTTTGTCGCGCAGCATCGTTCCGAACAGCGGCACATAAGTCTGGTTGCGATAGTCTGTGATGCAAAGGAGTAGTTGTATCCGCACCTGACTTTGTCGCGCAGCATGACTATTGGCGCCATGACCAGCATGGTTACGAACAGCGGCAGCGACAGCGCCAGCGTCCAAAGGTAGAAGCACAGGCCCCGGACGCCGGCGGCGAAGCCGCTGCCCCCTGCAGCATGCAGCGTATGCATTGAGGAGCGCCATCGTGCGATTCCGCGGCTGTCTGGCGGAGCACAGAGCTGTGCCGCAGCAGCGTGCGGATACAGCATTTGCTTGACAGCTACGCAGTCATAGGGAGCACGAGCTGGCCGCTGCAGCAGTCTCACTTTTTTCATCCGCAGGGAAGGACATAGACCCCGCGTCCGCTGCGGCAGAGCTGCATGTGGCCACCTGCTGCGAGCGCCGCTGCAGCGCCCTGCTGCTGCCTATTCTGTGCACGACATACCAGCTGCTCTGCATGCTGTGCGAGCTGCTGAGCTGCGCACAGGGTCTGCTGCCATGCTGCGCTGCTGTTGCTGTCGCAGCTGCTGGGCTGCGCATGTGGCAGCACGGTGTGCCGCGCTGTCCGCTTGCGCATGGCTGCCTTGCTGGCAACACCACGCGCCGCAGCGACGGCGCGAGTGACTGCATGTTACATACACAATCCAATCAAAAGCTCTTCCAGAGCCTGACACGCGTTGAAGGACTTGAGACCTCAGTGATCTGAGACCAGGTAATGCTGTTGCTTGACGGCGCTGGCTGTACCCTCTTCCCAACGTGATCAGACTGCTGCACTGCTTGAGAGAGCTACTTCAGCCGGGCGGTTTGAGCTCGGTTGTAAGACCGGGCACGAGCTGACAAGGATCTCATCTGTGGCCATTTTCCCGCGTTCGTTTCGATGGCGCCAAGATGTTATTCTGCTCCGAGCAGCTGAATCGAGCGTTTTACAATCGAGTCAGTCCTGTGGCATCCAGTGTGCATATTCTTGGATCGTAAATCCCGTCCTTCATAGCACGGTGACATAAGCAGTCACCGTGTGCGGCGTGAGCCGTTCCGAAACCATGTGATTTTGCAGTCACCGGGACTGTGCAGCATTCGAAGTCTTGGCTTGGCAGCCACCGTAGCAAATTCTATACATCATTGATAGCCTCAATACACCTTCACATCATTGCTCTGCTCTCATTAGCATCATGCGCGAGGATGAACAGGATGCCGCCGCTGATGGCAGCGGAGCGGCGCAAGCCGTCCCCAGTGAACAAACCTCAACTCCCAAGCCGTCCAAGGGAGCGCTCAGGTAAACATCTATGCTATAATGGTAGATCAGACACATTTGAACGTAGTTCATGCAGCATGCAACTGTGCTCCGCTGCCCGTCACCTGCTCACCAGAATCGTGCCATCGTCGGATCTGCTCCAGAGGTTGCATTCCTTCCGGTTAGAAACTGCTACGACAGCCGGTTTTCCTGCTTTTCCAGTCACTTCCTGGAACTTTCTGCCGACGACGAGTCGACAACGTCAAAGCTGTCGGCGCGGCAAGCGCGGAAGAGCATTGGCGGCATCGCACTGCATGCGATAGGCGCACAGGTAAAGCCCGGAAGATGCGTCCAGTATCAGAAATGAATCCAAGAACAACCTTCCATGTCACTGTGAAGCCGCGACCCGCAGCATCGTGGACATCAATGCATCATGATGAGCGCAGCATGATGATGCGGCGTTGTGTCGGCTTGCTGGTCTGCTACAGCAACAAACGAGATGCCGTTTCGGCGTGCAGGTCTCAGCCATCACGCACAAGGTCGCACCACAGTTCGGTCCTGGCGCAGCGGAAGCCGCTGAGGCCCCCGCGACGGTGCATGGTGCTCCGGAGAATGCACAGGTGATGCGCCGGCATCGGCTGTGCAGCGTCGTGCACCTGCTCCATAGCCATTCTTCCATAGAAACGTTGCATACAGGGTCTGAAGGTCACATTGAAAGGTTGCCGAATACATGCAGACATTGACCTGCATGTTGATTCGTGTGTTCGTGCGGAATGCAGCAAAGCCGGGAGCTGCTGGCGCGGCTGAAGCGCATGGACGCCTTCGACACCCAGAATTTTGATACGACGGTGCGGTTTTTATACCTTCCTCTGAGGTATGCACATCTCATCACGAGTTGCATGCGTGGGCATGATCTGCTGCAGTGCATGGACATGGCAAGCCGTCAAGGGGCGAGTTTTGCGCATGCCGACATGTCTGCAGGACAATGACATTGAGCGGGAGATGCAAATGAACCGCGAGTACATCGACTATACCACAGAGGAGAGCTGGCGCTGGGCCATCGCATGTGAGTCTGTTGCCAGCCTGCCGCATCATTAATGCTTCATGCCGGCATGCGCATCACTGCAGGGTGCCTCGTGCCACGCACACCGAGCCAGTAGGGTTTTCTCCGCCCAACATGATCAGCTGGCGCGCGGCAACACTTTCAGCAGTCTTTGTATTGAAATCTCGGTTGTCGTTCTCTGCCAATCTGCAGTTTTGATTGGCGTCTCCATGGGCGTGCTGGGCTTTGCGGTGGACTGGGCGGTGGTGACGCTCAACACCTGGAAGTTTGGCACCACGCGCGCCGTCATCCAGGCCGCCGGCGGCGGCGGCGTGCTGCCCTACCTGACCTTCTGCGCCTTCTCTGTCGGGTGGGTGTTTCCTCTTTGTACTGCTGGGACTTGTGAGATGCACCTTGGGCTGAGATTCTTGACAGCATAATGTCGCACCATGCGCGGGCCGAGCATGCACACCGTGTCTCACAATGTACAGGCACACAGCCTTCGGAAGCTTCTGTCCTTTGATTCACTGTGATGCTGCAGCCTGTCATCCCAGATGGGAGCTCGTGTGAGCGGTGGGCTGCGCAGCCACCCCTGAGGCATGAGGTTCTGCCTCCTTCCCACAGCTTTGTGGCAGTGTCGGGGAGCCTGGTGTCCTGGGGCGCGCCGCTGGCCGCTGGCAGCGGCATCCCCGAAATCAAGACCTACCTGAACGGCGTCCGCATCAGAGGTGCGATTTCGCGAGCGCTGGGGAGGCTCGCAGCACAAAGTCAATGAATGCGCGCATTGCCCAGCGGAGTGACACGGCTGTGCGCGTCTGTCCCGGCAGGAGCATCTGCAAAATTCTGAGAGAAAACAGATCTGGTTGGCTGCGCCTGCAGGGCTACTGGCGATACGGACGCTATGCTGCAAGCTGGTGGCGGTGGCGTTTTCCATGGGCGGCGGCCTGATCGCCGGCAAGGACGGGCCGCTCATCCACGCGGGCGGCATCGTCGGCGGCGGCCTCGCCGGCATGGGGTCCAGGTGAAAGAAGATCAAGCAGCGCGGCGATGGTTGCATTTCAGAAGGCAGGCTGTTTCGTTTTATGTCACGGGGAGGGAGGGCATCGATACATGGATCTGCTGCAGCTTCGTCTGTGTTTGCGCCGCGTCAGCAGCTCGTGCCAATCCAGCCTCAGAAGTGAGAACGCAAGCCGGCGCGAGGCACTTCAGCTCCCAAAGTCGACACAACATCATCAGCATGCCACAGGACGCTGACCAAGGTGCTGGGCTTCCCGGTGGCGGCGCCGCGCGCATGTGGCGGCTTTTTCCGCAACGACGCCGAGCACCGCGACTTCGTGCTCATCGGAACCGCCGCCGGCCTCGCGTCAGCCTTCTCGACCCCAATCGGCGGCCTGCTGCTGGCCATCGAGCAGGTCAGTTGTTCTATACAATTTGGCCTCAAGTGAAGTCGTACCAGAGCTGACTCGAAAACAGAGAATTCGTGTTCATCGGAACCTGCTGACCCGGCGCCGCCTTCTCGACCCCCCGTCCGTGACCTGCCGCTGGCCGTTGAGCAGGTCATTACCACCCTTCAAATTTTCCTGATACTGATACCCTCACTAATGAAACAATCACACCTGGTGGCAACAAGCAGACTTCCTGTTGAAGACGTGTTTCTCTCAATGCGCCGCCCGTGGTGGTGGCAGCTGCATCTTCACAGATGCATCTGACTTTTCATCTCCCGCGCTGCAGGGCAGCAGCTTCCTCACGATCGGCCTGTTCTGGCGCGGCTTCCTGGCGACGTGCACCACCACCGTCGTGCTCCACTTCCTAGCCTTCTTCAAGGTGCGCTTTGCGTCCCGCAGCGTTCAGAAGCTCAGAGGCCTATCCATACCGAAGAAGCTTCATGCGTCCTCCCGCTTATCGGTGCTGTTCTGCCTTGTGGTACACGTCACATGCAACTCCTCCAACCTGATCGCGCCTCAGAGCGGCTTTACAAGCCATGAGACGCTGGGGTATCGACTCCCAGCTGACCAGATTGCTGACAGAAGAGCCTCCATACTCCAGCTTGATCTTGCGGGTGCAGTCGTCGCCGGCCAGCCCGTGGGCGCTCAAGCTGGGCATCCGGCGGGAGCTCGGGCTGTACGCCGACAGCATCGCGCGCCGCGGCGCCCACTATTTCTTCTACGCCTGGGAGCTGCCGGTGCGCCGGTGCAGACTCAGCTTGTTGAGTTCAGAAACTTGACTTCTGTCGAACAATGCTTCATTGTCGCCCACTGTTCTTTCTGTATGCCTGAAAGCTGCTGGTTCGGTCTCTTCGTGTTAAGAAGCCCGCCAATCTCGGGCTGCTCTGGGTGGGCGCTTTTCAGCTGCAAATGGAACTGCTTGCGGAGGTGCCTGCCTGCACCCACCCCCAAGGCTGTGTCTCAGCGCTGAGTTTGCCGTCCACCAACTCGCAGGCGCAGCCTGGACAACCGCTGAGACATTCACAGCATTGACATTGTCCCAAGTGTTGACAGGTGTTCGTGCTCATGGGCTGCGTGGGCGGCCTGCTGGGCGCTGCATGGATCCGCATCAATGTGGAGATGATCCGCGTGCGTGCCAAGCACGTGCCAGCCCGCCTGCCCTTCCGCCGCCTGCTCGAGGTGCGCGCAGCATCATGTTGCAGCATTTCGCCTCAACGGTTTACTGCCCTATTCGAGCGGAATCTGAGGCTGCAGCCCGTCCCATGAGCACTTCATAGTGATGTCCGCATCTCGCAATACGGCGTGATGCACTGGTTTTAGCGCGGCATGCGTCATGTCTGCTGGGCACAGTACCCACCAACTGCAAGAAATTCGTCCATTCAAACGGCTGCAGTCGGAATTATGGCCAATTCCCACATCCAGGTTGTGGCGGTCGGCTGGCTGATCGCCACCATCTACTTCATCATATGCCGCGCCTCGCCCTGCCGGCAGCTGCCCTCCAGACAGGTAACCTCCGCAACAGTTCACATGCAGCTATATATGAGCGGTAGAAAGTGTTAGTACAGTGTGTTTCCTGCGCATCGGTGGCACGGGAATGGCTTTTTCTGTTGCTGACAGGCGCTGGGCTATTATGAGGCGGAGAGTGAGGTGGACGATTTCTACGCCGGTGGCACGCTGCCCGACTCGCGGGGCCTGAAGCATTTCCCGCGGCTGTGGTGCGGCAATGCTTCCCACTCGTCCTGTTTCTGCCTGTTTCTGCCACAAGGAATGCCAGCTTGGGTGACGGAGAAAGGACAGTGGAAACGCGCATGTACATGTGGCACATATTACTTCATATGCAACCATCGAAGCCAGCGTGCTTTCAGCTATTATGCGCTGCAGGTGCAAGGAGGGGGAGTATAGCACCTTGGGCCAGCTCTTCTTCACGCCCCTCATCCAACAGGTACACCGCCTTGGCCGCCATGCCCAGGGCGTGCCCGCCTGCGCCTTTGCAGCTCAGCCTGGCTGCCATGCTTCGGCATAGGAGGGCAGATCTTCCTGATAGACCTCTCCTTTGGATCGAACCCATCGATGCGTTGCTGTTTGGCTGGAACCCTGCCGCAGGTGCGACTGGTCATCCAGCTGGGAGTCACGCTGCCGGCGGAGCTGGCGTCCGAGGCGCGTGACATCAGCGTCGGCTCGCTGATTCTCATGACAGTAGTGCTGTTCGCCTGCTCCCTCATCTCCTTCGGCATTGGCGCCCCCACAGGTGACTGTCAGCTTCTCTAGGAGACATGAGCGGTGTCAGTCGGCATTGCTGCGAGGTTGAGCCTGTCGCACGTGCCGGCGCTGCGCCACAGTCCGGAAGGAAGCCAGACGAGTAGCTGGCGGGACAAAATGTCGGGCAGAACGGCAGTGTAATTTTGGGAGCGTCTGCTCCTGCATCTGCAAATGGTGCAATGGACCTTGGATCAATCTGGCAATCACCGTACGCCCCTCCTGTCGACGTCGCCAGGCTTGTTCGTGGCGATGCTGGCGATCGGCGGCGGCTGGGGCCGCCTGGTGGGCTTGGCGGTGCAGCGCATTGTGGGTGGCGTCTCCGCGCTGCCCGTGTCCCTGCCCGCCTACACAATCGTTGGCGCGGCGGCCATGCTGGGTGAGCCGCCCTGTTGGACAATCTGAAATGGACGCTGTTCTCACGTTGAGGACCTCAGAGGTCCTCACAATCGTTGAGGACTCATGATGCGGTTGGACCGGACAAACCACAATGTACTTCCTGGGGAAGGCGTCAGAAGCATTGCGCATGATGCCGTGCTTCACCTGCTGACGCCTCTGTTCAGGATTGTTTCCTCACGACCGCAGGCGGCGTTACGCGTATGACCGTGTCCATAACGGTGCTGGTCATGGAGGCGACTGGCGGCCTACAGGTGAGACATTCTTGATTTCCCTCCAGGGGCAATCCATCATTGTATGTGCATTATTCAAACCAGCTCATCGAAGCGCCGCTTCAGCATGCATGCACCCTTCTCACTCACTGCCATGCTGCACCCACGCCGCATGGACTCACAGTTGGATCACTGTTGAAAATGAGCACTTGGGAACCCTCTCGAAGTTCAGCAACGCAGCCTTCGATGTTCAATATCCTGCAGGTGCTGGTGCCGCTGATGCTGGCGGTGTTCTTCGCCAAGCTGGTGGGCGACGCCGTCGGGCTGTCCGTCTATGACACCCACATCAAGATCAAGGGCGCACCCGTCCTGGTGAGCGCATCCACTCGAAACTGAAGTGCACTCCGAATCAATCCTCGGGCTTGCTGGTTGTATGGTGGGTGGCGCCATCAGGCTACTTGTCTGCAGCACATACAGCAAGATCAAGGGCGCGCCAGTCCTGGTGCGCATTTGCGCCAGAAGTTTGCTGCACGCGGATAGCTACTTGGTCGAGATCGTGCGGTCTAGCGTCGTTCGGCGCTCAGGCCTGCGGCATGACGCTCTGCAAGCTGTGCACTGCATCCAGCCGGCCGGCCGTTGACTGCAGCATTCACGCATGATTGGCTGCCACGTTAAGGCTCAACATCTGATGAGAGCCTGCAACAATTTTTTGACATCCACCGCAGCCGGAGGCGGACATGCAGCTGCGGCAGGCGATGGTGGCCGACAAGCTGACAGCCGAGGAGCTGATGTCGACGTCGCTGGTGGCGCTGCCGCCGGTGGTGCCGCTGCGCCGCCTGCTGCACGTGCTGTCCACCTGCCGCCACGCCTCGTTTCCCGTCACAGAAGACCCCGCGGCGGCGGCGACGCCCGGCCAGGTGAGGTGTTTCCTCTCGATGTCTCTCTTGAAGTGCTGCCGGAAGCCTTCCACGTTGTGTCACACCGCTTGCAAACTGGGCGCAGGGGCAGATAATGTCCCAGCTAGGGTTTTGCTCAGACCCCATTCACTCGAAGTCGCAATCTGTAAGCCATGCTCTGGCCTGGCAGGCGTTCATCTGATAGACGTCATGCCAAACCCTCAAATCCCAACCTCAGAATGCTGCTCACCCACAGGCGTTCGAGCTGATGGGCGTCATCGCCCGCGACACGCTGCTGCGGCTGCTGCGGGCGCGCATCGGCCTGGTACCACAGCCGCAGGACGGCCAGCAGGTGATGGGCTAGCAAGCAAGACCCGACTGGTTTTGAGGCGCTGGTCTTGCTCAGAGGTCCTGGCGTGGGGTCCATTCCTGTCAGCTGTGCGGCGACCGGGGCGTGTATCTGCAAGCGGTGTGTGGCTGCCTTTGTCTTTGGCACACCTAGGTGACAACTGCTGTCTCGGCATGCAGTCAGCCGGCTGTTCGAACCTTCGCTGCGCATGCTGTGCCGCAGGCGGCGGACTGGCGGCACCTGGTGCCGGACACCCAGGCGGAGCGGCTGGCGGTGCTGGAGGAGCTGCAGCAGATCCCGCTCAAGCTGCGCGCCGAGCAGCAACAGCCCCTCATCTTCGCGTGAGCGTTCTTGAGCATATAACCTCTTTCTTTCTTCTGTTGCTTTAGATCACAACGGTGTTCATGTGCTGCAGCAGAACCCCACTTAATGTGCGCGCCGAGCAGCAGCAGCAGTCCCTCATCCCCGCGCCAGTCTCAGTAAAGCTGTGGCTCACCACCTGTCCACCATCTGCACGATCGTTCCCGCGCATATTGCAGATACTTGCGAATCTGGGGATCCATTCTGCTTGTGGCCACATTCACTTTTCTGGTTTGCAGGGAACTGACGGCGGCGGAGCGGGATATGGCGCTGGACCTGCGGCCATACATGGAGCGCACTCCCTTTGTGGTGCGCCCTGCTCCGTACCTCTGATTTGTGGCGCCGACACATCTCAACACAGCATTCCCCCGACAGGAAGCACAGTTTGCCACATGCTACGCAGCAGCATTCGCCTGCTGAGGAACAGTAACCTGGCACTTTGTTGGACGGCTGTGGAACACACCATGCGGCAGGGCCGACGCTCGCTCCTGGAGACCGCATGACACAGTGCCTGCTTTTGCTGCTGCTGGCTGTTCAATGGCTCTATTGTCTGCAGGTGTGCGGGCCGGCGCCGCCGGCGAGGGCCTCCCGCTTGTGGCGGGGCATGGGGCTGCCAAACGCTGGCGAATGAGTGAAACACAGTTCTTGATTGCAGCAGCCGTCTGTCGCAGGTGTGCGGGCTGGCGCCGCTGGCGCGCGCCTACCGCCTGTTCCGGGGCCTGGGGCTGCACCACCTGTTTGTCGGCCCGTCTCGGCCGCTGGTCTCCGGCCTGCTTACTCGCAAGGTGCGCAATTGAGGGTCACAGAATTTGAGAACGTGGGGCTGCACCACCATTCTGTCACACGTTCCTGCCGCTGGTCTCCGGCCTTCACGCCCGCAAGGTGCAGCCGCCTGTCGTTTGTGACCCAGCCTGGTCTGCCATCCAGCTATTTCATCAGCCATGCGAAAAGCTGCTGCAAATGCCTCCGCCGCCGCTGCTTTCAGCGGGCCACTGGCAATTCCATAATGTATCCTATAATGCGTAATGTATGTTGTACGTTGCAAGTGGTGTCTGGTCAAGTAGCTTTTTGGCCTCGTCATCTGCACTTGAGCCCCTGGATTCATTTGTCACCTCTGCCTCCTCAGCCTGTTTTGAGTGCATCACGCCCGGCTTGCACGGTGACTTGCGTTTTCGCCTGTGTGAGGACAGTATCTGCCTCCTCAGAAACGAAGGCGATCGCGTGAGGCCCGACAACTGTACGCACGAATGCAAATCAGTCATGACATGCTCTGGAGTTGTACGACTCTTGTGATCGGAGGTTTGCTGGTTGCCCCCTAGTAGTGAGCTCCCCCTGTGTACGAACGTACATCGGCCCTAATCTCTCTGGGGTCATTCACACGAAGCAGCCTCTTCACTCTCACGCCAGGCTGCGCGCATCAACCTCTCGCTGCTAACGTCGACGGATGCGCAATGCCTCTCAAGCTTCCAATTCTTGATGCATGGTTTGGCACTGCTAAATCGTGTTGAGCCTGCTGCCTGCGGCGCAGGCAAACCGACGTGTAGCAAGCCGCTGGCGCAGGTACAAAATTCCGCACACTGCAGCTCCAACCCAATCCCGCTGCTCGGGGCCAACCTTTTTGATTGCTACTCTCGTGTGATCTCTCACTCGTTTACATGTGTCCTCTGGTGGAGGAGATGTGCGAGCTGGTGCTGGGCGAGCTCGCCTGTTAACTGACACCGCTGGTGCACCAGGCGTCGGCGCTCGCGGCGCTGGTGGCCGATTCTTTTTGTCGTTCAAGTTGGGTTTTTTTTGCTTTCTACAGGACCTGGTGGAGCAGACGTGCGAGCGGTTGCTGGGCGAGCAGATTCACCCGCCCCGCTGCTGCGCCAGGCGTCGTCGCTGACGAAAATTTACTTTTGCTTGTCGTGTAATTCGTACAACTGTTTCCGCTTTCTGCAGGACCTGGTGGAGGAGACCTGCGAGCTGGTGCTGGGCGAGCGCGCCAACACCACACAAGAGCCGCTGGTGCGCCAGGCGTCGGCGCTCGCAGCGCTGCCCTTTGTGCCCTACCACGCGGACGAGCTGCGGCGGCGGCGCAAGGGCCGCCCGCTGCGCTCCGCATACGCCGCGGACAGCGGTGGTGGGGAAGGCGAGGAAGGAGGGGAAGCAGGGGAACGGGAAGGCGACTGGGGCGCTGCCAATGTGCGGGACCAGCAGCCGGCCTCCAATGGCAGGGGCGGCTGCGCATTGTCGCGCGGCGGCGGGAGCATGGAGCTGGCCTCAATCGTGGAGGGGCGGGAAGACGGCGGATACGGAGACGAGGAGGAGGGTTTTGGTGGTACGGCAGAGAGTGAGGATGTGCGGCTGCTGCGGCACATGGCGCACAGCTGATGTGGCACTGAAGTTGCACTCATGGCCAAGTGAGGGGCAAGTGACGCAGCCTGAAATTGGTAGGCATGAGGTGTGCACCGCAATGGACTTGATGACATGCACTCTATAAACTTGGGTGAAGGAGTGAGGATGCGCAGTATTGGAATGGAGGCTTTTGCGCAGGGATCCGCTTGCTCATTGGCAGTTTAACAATAAACAGTTTGCAGAATGCGAACGAAGCGGCAAAGTCCCGTTTCTTGTCGTTGACAGTGGTGGCACTCCCAGAACGACACTCACCCTCCCTCGTGCTTGGCCTTGTATATACGGAAACATGTTGGCAAGACCGGCTCTTGGTACCTCAACAGCTCACAACCCAAATGCGCATTCCTCAGTGTCTGCAAATCCCCGTACCCCCAAGAATACTCCAGTCTGTTGTGGCCGGCCCCTCCCCGGCGTCGATTCCTGAACTGCCGCAGAGCTGCAGTCTGAACCGCCATGTGGGGCGCCCCTCCATGCTGGCGGCTCGCCTCGCTCCAGGGCCGCTTGCTGTTGAGTAAGCCTAGTCCTTGTAGCGCATGGAAGCCTTCTCGAAGCCGATGGTCGGGAAGTCCTTCGCAAAGGCCTCCACCTGCAAGGCCATCACAGCAAGACGCGTCAAGCACCCAGCACGCTCAAACGTGACGTCAAACCCGCGTCTGGAAGAGCACTTGACCGTGCAATGCCCCGCAGCCGACCATGTGTCATTCATGAGTCAAGGTTTGCAAGGCGGTGGGCGCAGAGCTGCAGGATGTGCATCATGGCAGGACCCCGAGCTGCGGCAAGGTTTCCGCCGAAATAAAAGCCCTAAGAATTCAAAAGCATGAAAGAAAGCCGGAGTGACGGGCAGCAGGACGCACGTCGGCCTTGAGGTCGGAGATGGACTGGGGGGTGCCCTTCTCCAGGTGCGCGCGGAAGTCCTTCAGCTTGGGGCCGCTCTCCTCCTTCAGCTGGCGTGCAATCTCCACGCCCCTGCAAACCCGAGGCGCAGCCGGGTTATAGGGCCTTGCAGATAGGGATAGAAGGTGAAATTGAAGCTCGGAGCCGCTCTCCTCCTTATGCTGGCGTGCGATCTCCACGCCCCTACGGACAGGGCGCACATCGTTAGGATCCTTTTCAATACATTTGAAGACACTGACTACAGCTTGGGACCGCCCTCCTTCAGCTGGCGCGCAAATCTCCACGGCCTGCGGGCACATGGCGAAACGTGTTTCACTTCAGGACACTTCAGATAGGTTTAGAAGGTTGAAAGAAAGCTTGGGGCCGCTCTCCTCCTTCAGCTGCCTTGCGATCTCCACGCCCCTGCGGCACAACGGAGGGTTTAGTCCGGGAATCTGGCAAGGGAAGGTTTCCAGCGATGGTGTGAGATTCCGGGGGACGCAGCAGAGCAATTGCCGGTCACATGGCCGCGGCATGCAGGGGGCAAGAAGAGTCTCAGGACGCATTGGCTTGGCTGACAGGACACCACGTTCAGGCTGCTCGACGCGGCACATGCGTCCACAGCCAAAGACCCCAGTGGGCCGAGGGCCCATAAACAGCATCTGGCAGCTAGTAGGTAATCCATTTGGCGCTTCTGTTGTGAATTGCATAGCAGACTCTTGGCATCCAGATTCAGGGCGCGCAGTTTTCCACACAGTCGGCGATCGGCAAGAGTTTGGACTCCACGAAGCCGGCACACTTCAAAGTGGGCTTCCCTTTTCCTTTCTGCAGACGACGATGAAAAGAGTACGCACCGGTGCACGAAGTCGGCGACCTGCTGGAAGTCGGACTCCACGAAGCCGCGCGATGTCAGCGCCGGCGTGCCCATGCGCAGACCGCCCGGCACCTGAAGTACAGGAAAGGAAGCGGTTGATTCATTCTGAAGAGCTGCTATGGAAAACGAGGGTTCGAGGACGTTAGCGCCGGCGTGCACATGCGCAGACAGCCCGGCACCTGCACACGAGAGAACCTTTTCGGTTTTATCCATGTCAACAAGCAAGAGAGAGACAGCAAACCTGCCTAATGCGCAGCCTGCCCACCAGATGCGGCAGCACAGAGCTGCCAGGGGCATGAGGCGCTTGACGCGCACCGGTGAGCTTGGCCTTTGAGCTGTTCAGTCAATGTGGGCATGGCTGTCTGCTCTGCAACTTCTTGTGATGACCACCAGATGTGGCGCTTGTTTTCGGCTCTGCGCACCATGGCGGACTTGTCGCCGGGCACGGTGTTCTTGTTGGCGGCGATGTGGGCGAGCTCCAAAACGCGCTCCACGCGGCTGCCGTCCACGCCCTGCGGCTTCAGGTCCACCAGCACCAGGTGGTTCTCCGTGCCTGCGCGAAAATGCAAAAATCGAGTCGAAGAACTTTCCAATTCATTACGCATGTTGACGAATGGCCGGGACGTCCACGCCCTGCGGCTTGGAGTTCACCCTGCACCATGCGGCCTGCAGGGGGACCACCTTGCAGTAGATGTAATGGACCACAGACAGCGTGACACTGAACAGCACTTCCGGCTGCGCGGCTGCTCGCGCACCGGCTCCGACGGAGCCCCTTGGCCGCCGCCAGAGCTTGGGCAGCAGTACAACGCATGTGGGGCAAAAGCAAAGGCGCACCGCCGGAGACAAGGCTGTAGCCGTGCTCCTGCAGGCGGTCCGCCATCGCCTTGGAGTTGCGGATGACCTGCGGCATGTGCAGTGTGGCCTTGGCATCTGCTCGCCGTTGCGTTTGCATCTTGCAGTGTCGCTTTGGGGATCGTCGGGACTGCCCTGGATTGCTGCGGTGGCATGCGCTCTCTGCTGCCGGATGGGCGATGACAGGTGCATGCCGACCAGTTGTGCATGTGCTGTTTTGTTGACCGGGTCCAAACCGAAAGTCGAGGTCAGCATTCAAGTCGGTTCGTCATGTGTGCGTGGAGTGGACGCGATTCAAGGCCGCACCTGCTCCTGGTACTCCTTGAACTCCGGGGTGGTGGCCTGCTTCAGCGCGCACGCCAGGCCGCTGATGGTGTGGTTGTGCGGGCCGCCCTGTAGTGAATTGGGCAGGTGCGCAGCGTGAGGCATGCGACGCAAGGGCCAGCACTCAGCTACAGTGATGGCAGCGGGAATGTGGTGCAGATGTGTCGGTGCAGGCATGTGACGACATTGAATGTGGCCGTTGCGGCACCCAGCCAAGGCGGCTCTGCTGGCAATCCTGCAGCGTTTGATGTGCGTTGATGGGGCCTCACCTGGAGTCCCGGGAACACAGCGAAGTTGATCTTAGAGTCCAGGTCGTACAGGATGTCATCGCCCTTCTTCGTCTGCCCGCGCACGCCCTTGCGGTAGAAGATCATCGCGCCTGCAAGTTAAGGTTTGAAAGAAGCGATGTTGGTATCGAATTGGCCTTGGCCATTGCGTATGCTTTCAAAACCGGAGTGATAGCACGTTGCACAAGCGTTCTGCAGACGCAATTACGGAATGCTTACCGCGGGGGCCCCGCAGGCTCTTGTGCGTCGTCGTCGTGACTATGTCGGCGTATTCGAAGGGCGACGGCACCACGCCTGCACAGAAAGAGGGCACAGCGAGTACGACAGGGTGCACAGTACACATATCCATACCAGTCTCGGGTCCTGACAGCGGCGGTGCAAAATGCACGAGGTCTGCAGTGCTGCTGCAATGCCTCCCCAGGTGGCTATCATTGCTGGCGCCAGCTAGACACTGCACACCTGCAGCAACGAGGGCTGCTGGTGTGCGCCATGTCGGCCAGCAGGTACGCGCTGCTCGCGTCGGGCGTCCATAGATGTAGAAAATGAATATGGATGCCGCAAAAAATGCTGTACCTGCTGCGACGAGGCCGCTGATGTGCGCCATGTCAGCCAGCAGGTACGCCTTGCTCGCGTCGGCGATCTTGCGCATGCGCGCGTAGTCGATGGGGCGCGAGTAGGCGGAGGTGCCCGCGATCAGGATCTTGGGCCGGTACAGGGTGGCCATCTTCTCCAGCGCGTCATAGTCGATCAGCCCTGTCGACTCGTCCAGCCGGTATGGCAGCGTCTGCAGTAGGAGGTAGGTGAGCTTAGCTTAGCTTAGGTTAGGTTACCGTTGTACGGGTGCTGGTTATCTGGGCTGCTTACGGTCCGCGGTTGATCAGTCAGCTTGTCCAGCCGGGGCGGCAACGTCTATGGCCAACACAAGAATCGCAGTCTGCTCAAGACTGAGTTTTGAGCAGACTGCTCTCAGTGCCAGGCTGCTCACAATGATCGCAGCAGGCTGCACGGCAGTGCGGACAGCGCGATGGCGGCGTTCCTGAGCACGCAGGCGTAAGAAGGAAGATGAAGCCGTCGGAAGCTCACCTCGAAGAAGATGGACACGGCGGAGATCTTCTTGGCGTCCGTCTGGAAGCCGTGGCTGAGGTGGCCGCCGTGCGGCAGATCCAGCCCCATGATGCGTTCGTGCGGCTGCAGCAGCCCCGTGAACACCTGCGCACAGTTTGTTTTGCGGACGGCATGAGGTTTGCGGGTGTGCAGAATTGAGAGCTGGTCCAGCCCCATAAGGCGCTCGTGCGGCTGCAGCAGCTCCGTGACTTACCTCAGCAATAATGGTGCAGAATGATGGCAGGCGACGCTGGGCCTTCCTCGTACCATGGTTCACGTTTCGTCCAGCTCTCAGCGCCAACCACTTCCAACAGCCCGCCGCACTATGTGAGGAGCCACTGTCCTCGATTTACTATAATCTTAAATGGAGATAATAAAATTTCAAATTTAATAAAAATTTCGTCCCCGTGCCCCTTCTGCAGAGCCCTCCACCTCCACCCCCCATGCGCACTGGCGCAGCGCCTTGAGAAGGAACAGCCCGCAGTGCAATGTCCACGAACAATGTCACATATGTGTGACAACGACTTGACTCATGGATGAGGAACACGCCTGGAAGTTGGCGGGCGAGCCAGACAGCGACTGCACATTGACGCCCCACTTCTCCGGGTCCAGCCGGAACGCCTCCAGCGCCCGCTTCTGCGGGTTGCAAAAGTTGCAGCGACGCTCAGATGAGTTGCAGAAGATGTGCAGTGCATCATCGGAGATTCTGAAAGGCAGCAAGTCTGGGTGGGCGCCCAAAAGCAGTGTGCAAGCATGCATGCGGGTGGCGCATCCGCCACATGTTTCTGTTATCCTTCTGCGTTCTTCTCGATGCCCAAGGGCCGAGAGGCCAAAAACCGAGCAGCAGGTTCAGCTGCAAGGGCGGCTGCACCTGGCACAGCGATTCCGCCATGTCGATGAACTCGTTGCCGCCATAGTAGCGCGCGCCCGGGTAACCCTCGCTGTACTTGTTGGTCATGACGCTGCCGACGGCGTCCATGACGCTCGCGGACACGAAGTTCTCGCTGGGGATGAGCTCCAGGCCCTGCGGATTGATGTGGATTCTGGGGGATTCCTGGGGATGAGCTCAGCTGCCGCGTCCATGTCGCCAGCCGTGCAGAGCTGCATACATATTTGGGCCTTGCCGGCAGGTGGCGCTTAGCAGCAAGCATGCAGTGGCATATGCCGGCACTCAGCAACTCGCATGCTTTTTGCTAGAGGACAATGCAAGAACATCTAATATAGGGTCGGACATGCAGCTGGCCGACATATGCAGCAAAGCGCAGAAAATGCACCTTCCACTGCCGGTTCTTCTCGTGCTCGATGATGTCGAACAGCTCCGGGTCCACCTCCTCTAGCCGCTTGTTAAGCGCCTTGGGCCACTGCCATCGGACCAGGACAGAAAAAGTAGGATACAAGACTTTGACGCAAACCGGACACAGCCATGCACAGCAGTTCACTATCGTTAGGAACTCGTTCCGAAGGATTATGGTGGAAAGGCAATGCGCAGTTCTGAGATCGAGGCAGGCAGCCAAATCATGCAGGTGTAACCAGGCCGACGCACCGTGACATGGCTGCGGTCGGAGCTGGACGCAAACTTGGTGTAGTCCTCCTCGTTGGATATGGGCTCCGCCTGTGAAAGTCAGGCTTTACATTTTCTTCAGACTGTCGCTGCTGCGCACGGCCGGCGATTGCTTAGAAGAAACAATGCAAAGATGAACCACAGACTAAGTGCATGCCGCGGCGCGCCTCGAACTCACCTGGGCTGTGAAGGACCTGGTGCTGCTGGCACCCTGTTGAGGAGCAGAGTATCAATGTTTCAGCACCCGTGCGTCGCATATAGCATCTAGCATCATGTGCGCGGTTGCATGAACCCACAGCATGCTGCAATGTGGCGGGCGCTTGCGATGTAGCAAAACAGGGTATGCCAGGAAGTAAGGGATTCGCACCACAGCACGCAGCGACGGCGCGAGCCTCTGCAGCGAACGACGCATCAGCATGCCCGCCATGCTTGCCTTACTCGCACTCCAGGTGCAAGGCTGCTAGGATGCCAGTCTTGAAGCAACTCCCGACAACGCAGCCCCGCGATGCCTGATGCGTATCGCCAAGAGGATCCTGAACTTGTGCGACGTGGAGCCAATGAAGTGACGCCCGGCGAGGACAAACGCGAAAGCAGCAAGGCTTATCGTCGGATGCCGTACACGTCACTGCGCAACGGCAACCCCCAAGCCAACGGCCGCGGCGCCGAGTCGGACACACCTGCTTCAGCTGTGAGATGCCGCCACGCACAACCGGAGTTCCGTGTGAACGAAGAATGAAGCATGCCTGCGCGCGGGACCACCTAAACCTGAGCCACAGAATTTGGGGGCGGGAAATTCTACATGTGCTGTCATCTCGACATCAGAGTCTCAGGTAAGCAGGTAGCCTCTCTGTGCCAGCACCAAGTTGAATTTGCAGCAAAACATTGCGTTTGGCGTAGACCTTTGCAACTGACTCCAGTTTATTCCTGCATCGCGGCCAGCCTGTGCACCTGGCAATCGCTGAGTTACACCTGAAGTGCTACACTCCCACAGGCCACCGAACGCTCTGAACGAGCTAGCAACCCACTCTAGATCGAACCCAATGGCGACCATGATGGCGTCAACTGGTTTGACAGCCCAACAGACGGTGCAACCGCTGGCCAGAGCCGCCAGCACAGCACGCTGCTGTCCCGTCACAGCGCCGCGGAGCATGACCGTGCGCTCCAGACCGGCAGGCTTTGCACGGTCCTGGCAGCCAGCCATGCACAGCTGCCACCGGCGGATAATGCGCCTTTGTGCAGCTGTTGACAAGGTGTGATCGGGATCGAAGTCGCGACACTTCTGGAACAGCGTGCATGATCTGATATGTGTCGAATCACTGTGGGTGAAGCTTCATGGGCACACTGCCCATATGGCATACAGAACGCACGATCAAGCCTCGCAATGATGCTGTCTGTGCAGACGGCCACAGCAGATGTGGCGGCAGAGGCAGATGCGGCAGTGGACGACGGGTGGGTGCCTACTGCACTGTCATTTCTGTGTTCTGGGAAGCAGTGCATCGCCGCGAACCCGGTGATGTACTGAATGAACGCATGCGGCACTCAGAGACACAGCATCAACACTGGACATCTTTTTCGGAAGTGTCAGTGCTACTGGTGTCAGATCGGAGGAGGTGCCGATTGAGGAGACTTCAGACAGCTCGCGGTACGCGGAGCTCATGCAGCGCGCGCGTGACGCCATCGAATCTGGCAGCCAGGATGACCAGGTGGGTGGCAGCCGGGCCGGGCACGCTGTCGAATACATGGACGCGAAGAAGAATGGGCAAATCCGGCCGCTGATACTTGGAAGTGCGGCAGCAGGCAGCTCTGAACAGCAAAGTGTGCTGCTGATGCATGCCGCCGCCCAGCATGTGCGAAGAGAGCGACACGAGTGTATCGCATGCTACACATGTCGTGTTGCACGTGCGTCCTCAGGCTGTGCGGTCTTAGAAAATTGTGGTGCACATGTGTCCTCAAATGCGTCTTCAGGACCAGGTCCTGGCGGAGATCGACACGGAGCTCACTGTGTCGGCCGCCAAGGCGGAGGCGGCAGACGTGCAGCTGTCGGCGGCGCAGGGCGAGGTGGACGCCGCACGGGTGCGTCGTGAACACAAGCGGAAGCTCCGCATAGTTTCGCTTTATTGGAATCATGCGGCTTTATTGGAATCATGCGGAGCCGGGAAGGCGGCAGACGCGCAGCTGTGGGCGGCGCAGGGCGAGGCGGACGCCGCACGGGTACCGTCAGAAACAAAATCAGGATTTCCGTGCAGTTCTGTCCCTTCAAAAACCAAGTGGAGCCGAGAAGTTGGCGGATGCACAGCTGGCGGCGGCGCAGGGCGAGGCGGACGCCGCAAGGGTGTGGCAAAAAAACCACACATGGTAGTCTTGTTTAGGTATGTCCTGAAAGCCTCAAGACAAGTTGACGCCGAAGAGCGGCCGTTGGGGAGGCGGCGACGGCGCAGGAGATGATGTGGCCGCCACTCAGGTGGGAGAAACTTCAAACAGGGAATGTGGAGGATGCCATGCACGGCACCAGCGACTCAGTTCCGTGGATCGCCAGGTAACTCGAGGCTGCAGCCTGCCTGCGTGCGGCGCTGCCGGGCTGCGCATTTACATTCAGGCTGCTCTGAAGGTTGCAATTTTCAAAAAGCAATTTACAGGGTCCTCCCAACATGTTGCACACCAAAGCCCAACTGCCGGGACATCACCTACCGGCGCGCGTCATGCGCGCCCCTGGGTGCGCAGTAGCCTACTCGTGGTCCGGGATACTGGACGGCGCAATCCTTGCACGGCATGACTTGAAAAAGTAGTAGTAGTAGTATTGGTAAGTACTGCGGCTCAACGCAGACCTGGAGACTTGTGGATGTCAATAAGCTGTGCAACTTACAGCAACTGGCGACGCAGGACAAGTTCCTGCGGCTGAACGCGGAGTTTGATAACTACCGCAAGCGGTCGGCGAAGGAGAAGTCGGACGCCGTGAACAAAGCCAAGGGCGGCGTGGTCTCGGTGCGCACCCGCTGCCGCAATCGCAGATCCGCACACAAATTTCACTGCAGCGCCACGGCGGCAGCTGCTGCTGCCTGTGCCAAATTGCAGACACGAAACACCTTCTCGCCGCACTGATGGGTGGCAGTGTGCGTGTTGACGCCTGTACCAGCCACTGCGCCGACATACGCCTGAAACTCGCCATTGTGGGGAGGCTGGGCAGCCTCCGCGGTGGCACCTGAACCACCCCTTTGTGTGCGCCTCAAGCCCCGTCATCGAGATCCTTTTGCACGGTTGTCCCGCAGGACCTGCTGCCGGTGATTGACGCCTTCGAGGCTGCGGCGGGGCAGGTGAAGGCGGAGACCGAGGGCGAGCAGCGCATTGCGGCTTCCTACCAGGTGCGCACCAGGGTTCAAGGGTGTAGGGTTCAGGGTCTCAGGATGATCAGACTCCAGGTGAAGGCGGAGACTGCGGGCAGCAGCGCATTGCGGCCTTCTATGTGGTTTTTCTGGGTTCAAAGACGAGGGGTCAGGATGGACCAGCTGTTGGGTGCCCGCGGCGCCCCGGCTGCGACGGCAGGGGGTCCGCCTACAGCAGTGTCGTGTGCACCATGGCGCTGTGTGCAGCACCGCGGCGATGGAGTCACCAGAGCATCTGCCGTGTGGGGTCGCATGGCATGTGCATGTGCTGCCAGCTCAGTCGCGCCGGATTTTGCATAGCACTCCAGGTCGGCATGTTTCCATACGCCCATATGCATGTGCCTGCTGCAGGGGCTGTACGCGAAGATGGTGGACGCCTTCAAGAAGATGGGGCTGGAGGTGGTGCCCGGCGTCGGCACGCCCTTCGACCCCGAGGTGCCTTTCAAAGACCGTGTGCCGACTTTTGCAAGGTCTCCCAACAGTGCTCTCTGGCAATGCGATCTGCACACGTTTCTCCTACCAGCTCTCGCGGGCAGCGGTGCACCAAACCACAGCCTGCCCCTGCGCGACCAGCGCCCACACTGCAGGCAGCTGCTGCGTGATTCTTGTGCTTGATTCCTGCGCGCAGGTGCATGAGGCGATCATGCGGGCACCCAGCAACGACATGCCCGACGGCTCTGTGCTGCAGGAGTTCCGTCGCGGTTTCAAGATCGGCGGCACACTGCTGCGGCCCGCCATGGTGCAGGTGACTCAACATATCATGCAATTCGATAGGCCTCGCTGTGCTCCCGGCAATGAACTCGGGCATTGACGGCATGCCGCCGCGGCCCGCCAAGGTGCAGACGATTTACACTCCATGCCCCTTCGCCTGCAAAGCCGTGCGTGTGCCTCCTTGTCTCAGGTGTCGTACACCGACGACTCGACAGCAGAGCAGGCGGACACCGTCACCAAGGGTGCGCAGCTCTCGCCAGACGCCGAGGCGCCGGACGACGCGTCTGAGTAGGATTGGCGGCACAAAGTGTTGCGCGCACATGGGGCAACACATTCTTGGGAGCATATGGTTCAGCATTCCTGATTGCCGCGAATCCCCAGTTGCCATTGATTCTATATGGGGCCACTTTTCGCAACATTGACCGGTGGCGGTCCCATTGGCAGTTTGGACATGGGCGATGCTTGGAGAGCGGTTGCAGGTTGTGAAAGAGAGGTTTCATCCGCGAATTTTATCACGAAGTCACCTGCGATATTCAAGTTGACCCTCTGGATCGGCCGCAGCAACCTTTCAACGCATCCGGATCACTTGTTTAGAAGGCGCAACGCCTTTGGTTGTCATTCGAAAACAGCTGGAGTGCAGCCACCAGATTCTCGTCTGCTTCCAGGTAGAAATCTCTGGGCTTTTGAGTCCGCGCCGCAGCGCTGCAGACAGGTTCGTCGTTGGCCTTCCAAGCCATATTCGATTTTTTCACCCTGGATGCGACGGAGCTGAATCAAGGAAAGCCTGTCCCCGCCGCACCTCCACAATGCGCACGGACAGGTGGTCGTTGGCCTGGCCCGAGACCGAGATTTCGTCTGTATTGTGATTTCTCTTTCACGTTTCTACCCCCTGCGCAGCTCCGCGACGCGCGCCGACAGGTCGTCGTTGGCCTGGCCCTGCGCCGGCGCCTGGATGGGCGCATTGGCCGCGCCTGGCAAACCCAAGCTAACCTCCAGGCCGTGCTCGTCTGCGTGCAGAAGTGACCACACGAAAGGTCAACAGGAGGGAAAAGCATGAGAAAGCACTGGGAAATCGACAACACACATCGTGGCGCGGACGTAGAGCCGAACTGCACGCCAGATGCTAAGGAGTCTGCAGAAGCGTCTGCGTCTTTTCTGCTTTGCCGCTGGGCCGCTGGCAACGCCGCGGAGGCTGCAGAGCTGGCGCTGGAATTAGCAGCTCAGTGTGACAGCACGTTTTAGCAGCTGCGCCGGCGGCGCAGCATGAGCTGCACAAGGATTGCAGGCATCGGCTGCGCAGGGATTGTCGAATTAGGCCCAGGGTTTGCTCGGGACACGCACCGGCGACCTGCTGCATGAGTTCGTTGACGTCCTCCTCAGGCGTCGACAGCGCCGCCTGGTTGTTCATCGCGTTCTCCACCACGCCCTGCGGTTTTGAAGGTTCCCACGATCTGAAAACCAGCCTTCGCAAGTGGGTGCTTTGGCAGCGCCGCCTGGTCGTTCACCACTTTCGCCGCACGCACAGAGGGTGCAACGTTTCCAGCGGAGATCGTGGACAGTCAGGCAGGAGCTTCTGCACCCCCGTGGCATGAACAAGCGAGCAGGCTGCTGCCTTGCGCGCGGCGACGGCCTCCATGGGGCGTTCAGGGACAGGCAGGCAGACACGACATGCAGGCGCCAGTGACAGCAAGCCTCTGAGCGGCCGCCTGTCGATTCGGGGACCGGACAAGAACTCTTCGACACACCAAGTCAGCAAGCGCCTCCAGGTCTGTAGAGTTTCCCAGGTGGTTTGTGTTAACCCTGAAGACCGCCTCACTGTTTGCGCGTCAAGCGTCTCCAGCTGCGTCTACAACTTGTGTTGACACCAGCGCTTGCAAGACACTTCCAAGGGTGAATAATGTTGCATGCCGGATGCGCACCGTTTGCACGTCGAGCGTCTCGAACTGCGTCTCGAACTTGTCCATGGTCTCCGCCATCTTCTCCAGGTTGTTGCCCGCCAGCGCCACGTCCAGGCTTTTGACAATGCCCACCATGCTCGCATTCACCTGTTTCAGAGCCACGATCAGGTATTTGATTGGCCAGCACGCCTCAGTTGTGCACTCTGCTTTGTGTGAGCGCTCCTGAGGCTCGCCCGCCAGCGCCATGCTCAGTGTGCATCTGCATCACACCAAACCTATGCAGAGTTGGCACAGCTTTGGCCATGGGGGAAGCGACACACTCCATCCCGTGTGCTGCCTGCCAGCACCCCCATGTGAGGCTGAGCATTCCGGTGTCAATCCATGCATGATTCTGCTTCTTGGCCGTCCCCGTGGCTCTCACCTGGTTCATTTTCACCTGGGTGTCCAGCCGCGAGGACACGGCATCCAGCCGCGACGCCAGGCGCAGGTAATTCAACGCCTCATTCTTCTTCCGGATGGCATTCTGCGCATACACCTGCGCCGCGGCGCGGTCGAGCTGCTTCGTGGCGATCTGTCATTGCTGCTGGCGGCAGTCGCGGTGCTTACATGCAGAGCTTGCATGCAAGCACGTCATCAGCAAACCGAGAAAAGCAAGGTCAGCTGCTGGCCATGCCGACGTGCGGCCTGCAGATGCGTACCTTTGCGATGTCGATGTTGCCCTTCTCGATGGCCGCCTTCACCCGCAGCTTCTCAGCCTGTGGCGGCATCAACCAAAATGGTTTTGACGTCTAGGCCACCCAATCACTGTGGAGGCACTGTGGCGCTTCACATTGCGCATAACAGCAATGGGCTCCTTAAACGGCTGCGGGAGGCGCGCACCCTCTCCTCCTTCTCCGATTTCTTGGAGGCCTTGTTCAGCTGCTTCGACGTGAATTTCAGGTTGAAGACCTGATCGGCCATTTGCCGCTCGGCGCGCGCTTTCATAAACCCCATGGTGCTGCACGAAGCAGCCGCTCGGGCAACGCTGTACTTGTTACCCCTCAGCCGATGTACTGAATACCCCGTTTCAGGCTGTCTGTTCTTTCGACTTCGACGTGGGTCCAGACGACTCAACACCCAAGTTCTCAGATCCTCGATGCAAAGAGCAAACTTGCTCCTGCTGGGTCCGTCCAGTCAATGCAACCTTGAGCACGAGAGCTGTGTTCACTGGCTTTGGGACCCGAATCCAGCTCTGCACTAGGCCTGTGAGCTAGAGAGACATCTCGTCACCGGAAGCTGAGCAGGATCTGAAGTCTCAAGCAGTGTGGGCAGATTAATTCCCTCGGTGTGTTTGTAATTAATTAATTAATAACACGATGTTACTAATCATGTTACTAATCCCTTCCTGACCGCCACTGAAGTTGAAACACCTCGGGAAAAGTCGAC
>JAABUL010001730.1_pt1 | contig 39663 bp, 74 predicted proteins | sample 5559151 | NCBI WGS metagenome assembly JAABUL01 (sample SAMN10711876, study PRJNA513368) | rock metagenome | isolation source: Antarctica rocks | place: Antarctica: Victoria Land, Pudding Butte sud | reverse complement strand
GTTACCCCCCCCCCCCCCCCCCCCCCCGGGTCGGCGCGTGTGTTGCTGCAGTTGTCACAGCACATGCACTGCGCAGCCCATGGAAGCGAGCGCACGGAGACAGACAGCGAGCGCACTGCAACTCTGCCGAACTGCTGCATGGTCCAAGATAGCGCCCCTCGCGCCCCCTCCCTGACGGCGGGCGCGAGTAGATGCGGTGCGGATGGCTTGGGCCGTTGCTGCTGCTGCATGCTTGCCAGCGGGCTGAATTTGTAGATGTAGATGACATGTTTGCAATGCTGAATGTCATCTGGAAGCGTTACTCAGGCATCTCAGATCCCCGCTTCGTGTTGCACCCGCAGCAAGCGCTGCTGCCGGGCGACTGCGAGCTGCAGCAGCTGCTGCACACCTTCCAGCTGCTGGGCACGCCCAACGAGAACACCTGGCCGGGCGTCACCAAGCTCAAGGACTGGCACGAGTTCCCCCAGGTGCGTCTTGTGCGGAGCCCTGCCCAGCTGCCGCAGCACTGTATGCACCTCCATGCCGAACCCGATGCCGTCGTGCATTTTCTGTCTGTGTTCCTCTCTCTCATGCCAGAAATGGCTTCCAGCACTTGGCCGCTGCAGTAGGGTCCACACCATGATTGTTTTTTGACATTTGAAACCCGCAGTGGGCAGGCGTGGACCTGGCGACCAAGTTCCCCACCCTGGAGCCCGCAGGCGTCGACTTCATGAAGCAGATGTTCATCTACGACCCCGCCAAGCGCATCACGGTGCACTCCTGCAGCCTCCGACCGTGCCGGCCGTGCAACACCTGCATCTGCACCTCCACTGCGGGGCACGTGTCTGAAGCTTGTCTGCAATTTGCCACTGTCTTCAAGCAATCCAAGTATGATATGGAGTGCACCAGTCTGGCGACTGGTCACGGCTCCAGATGCAATGGGGATCACATCATCATGGTTGTCGAATACTGATGGATCATGTTTCTGCTGTCGGCAGGCCAAGGACGCGCTGCGGCACCCGTACTTCGACGACCTGAACAAGGCCAACATTGATGAGCTGGAGAGCGACGCCATCCGGGCGCGGGAGAACCTGCCGCCCTACTGAGGGTGATAAACCCTGGGGCCGAGTGTGTCGAAATTTGCAGACGCATTCGGCTGCACTGTGCTGCTGCGTTTGAAGTCAGACAAGCATTAAGACCACACAATTCTTTCAAAGCGCCCCTGGGCTGCCTGGCGATGGCCGTAGGGCCGCCGCAATGCGGCCCTGCGGCAGGCGCCGCAGGCACGCCCCTCCTGTGCGAGAGAGCTGCATCGCATGGCTCGGCGTTTCGTTGTCACACCGTGACAGGATTCGGCATTGAAATGCCCGGCGTTCTCGTTGCCTGCGGACGCGGATGAAGCTGCCGCTTCTACAGGACTTGACATGATGTAGCCAGTGACTAGAGCCGCCGAAGCTGTGGTTTGTCCTGCAGGTAGATTCCTCTTCCAGAGAACTGAAGCAGTGCGTAGGTGTACTCTGTTGTAAAGCAAACACAAGTCAGGGTTTACAGATGCCCTTGGTACCGAGTGCACAGTAGGATTCAGCACCTGCAGTCCTGCATGCTGCCAATGAGAGGCCAGAACGGACAAAAAGCACTCTGATGCGCAGGCTCACAGCGTACTTTTGAGAGCAGCACATAATTCCAACCGGATTTCAGCATCAACTTCAAAAGTGTTCCACGAAATTATCACGAAACTCGCGAAAGGGCATACGAGCCCTTTCGTACAGCGACGCACCGGACTGTGTCCGTCCACAACATGCGTAGCACACAGCGATGTTGTGCTCGGTATTGTACATGTAAAGGCAGGGTTTGTTCGGCGCGTGCCGGCGCCGCTGGGCTGGCACGTGAGGCGGAGCGGCCACTCATGATTGCTGCAGCCAGGAATGGCGCAGCAGCTGCGCCGCTGTCAGGCGCTGCGCCTGGTCGGCGTGCAGCACCAAGCGCAGCGCATCCGCAAAGTCCGCAGATTGCGGCGCTTCGCCGCATGCACGCCGCAGCTGCTCAGCCTGCAAAGGACCAGGCACAGGATCAGCAAGAATTGCAGGAGACGCGATTCGTCTAGCAGCCGGACTGCATTACGTTGTCGGTGTCTCCTGCCATGTGCCAGTTTCACAGCGATGATGTGGCCTGAGGGGCTTGCGATGTGGCTGTAGGAGGGGCCGTCGAGGATGAGACGAGAGAGAGCATGAAGCGCTTGCCTGCTGCAAGGACACGGCCAGCTGGCTGGCAATGCCGGCCTGCAGGTCATCCAGCGAGGCCGGCTTGCTGCCGGCACCGGAGGCTGCGCCGAGCGCTATGGAGTCGCCGCACACCAGGCTCAGCAGCACGGCCCCGAGGCCCCACATGTCGCCTGCAGTAGACCGGTTTGAGGGTTGTGATGTGTTCAAACCGTGCACCGCCTTGGAGGCACAGCAAAGCCTGCGTCTGCAGCGGCAGCTCCTTCTCAGCAGCTCCGACAGCAAAGGCGTTTGCAACGCAAGCCCACCTGCGGGCGTGTATGTCGAGGCGCCGCGCCGACCGCGCACAGTTTCTGGCGCGCACACGCCGGCTGGGTGCGGCAGCGCCGGCCGGGAACAGCTGCCCAGCGGGCCCAGCGGCGCCGCCCAGCCGTCGCACTGCAACCTGTGCCGCAATGGTGGACCCCGGGATCAGCGTCTCGGGTGCCAACATCTTGTGGAAACCCTTGGCAAACTGCGAAGCAGCAGGTCGCCACGAATTGCGCCGTGCCGTTGAGGCATTTGCAAAATACTTGAGCGATGGATGAGCGATGAATGAGCGTCTCGCAGAGAATCGCCTCACCTGGCCGACGCCCAGTCACGCGCACTCTGCAGCTCGATGGTGTCCGCGCAGACATTGCAGTGCGCCGCCGGTTCGCGGTGCAGCACAGCGAGCTGCCATGCGATGCTGCTCGCCAGGGCCCGGAGCGCGGCCTCGGGCACGGCGCCCTGCTGCCGGGCGGCGGCCGCCGCGAGGGTGCAGGGTTGCGGCCCTGGCTGCGCGATGCTGCAGCCGCCCCCACCCGTGTTGCCGTCCACGCTGAAGCGGCTCGACGCCGAGCGGTCGCTGTCGCTGCGGCACACGTCCCGGGCGACGCCGGATGTGCCGCTGCCCGCCAAGCCGGCCGCGCTGAAAGCTCCGCCGAGCGCGGCACCAGCTGCGCCCCATGCAGAGCCGCCGCGGCCGACGACGCCGCCGCTGCCGCGGGCCTCCCGCCGTATCTGGCGCGACTCCCGGATCTCGGCCAGGTCGAAGGCGCCGCGCAGGTTGCGCGACACACGCGCAGTCGCGACGGCCATCTCCCGCGAGCGCCGGGAGGTGCGGATGCGCTCCGGCGATGCGCTCCCGACCCGGTACTGCTCATCCGGGGTCGCGATCAACGACGTCTGCTGCTTGTGCTGGTAAACGGGCTGCCGCTGCTGCAGCTGCTGAGGCTGCGCCGTGGCGCGGACGTCATGCTGCACTCCAGTGTCCCGCAAAAGTGTGTCCAGGCGGCGGCGTGCCGCCCACACAGCGTCCGCCATTTCCGAGTCCACCAGCATGCTGCACGCCGACCCGCGGCTGCCGCTACGGCGCGAGCCGTCGCTGAGGCGCGTCTCCGCTGTCGTGCCGCTGCGCCGGCCGCCGCGGCCGCCGCTGCCGCCTGCCGACTTCTCGGCAGAAGGCCACTGCGCCGTCTCGCAGCAGGTCAGCCAGCTGGCGTCGCTACTACAGCTATCGGGCAGCGCCGCCATGGCGTGGTCCACGTCCGGCCACGCACGTGTCTCTGGCAGCTCCGCGGCGCCGCCATGACACGGCTGACTGCTGCCTGAACCAACGAGATCAAGATGTCTACTCAGTGGCCTTGCAGCCTGAACCACCCACTCACGACGTGGTCCAGTCAAGTTGTTGCATGAGTCAGAAGAGTGCATCCTCAATGGCACGAAGAGAACGCCGAGCGCACCGTCAGCCATCGGATCGAAGAAGCGATCCTCCCAGCTGGCGTGCCAGCGGTTGAGTGGCAGAGTCGGGTCCTCCGGCTGAGCACCGTACAGGACCCCGCCACGGTACATCCTGGGAGTGTAATCGCACCGCCGCGGCCGGACTCGTTCAAACTCTGCAGGACCAGCCGCCGGCACAACAAATGTCACAAGGCGTCATACGAGACAACGGATATTCGAGTAGAGATTGATTTCTGCTAGGACCTCGCCTGCTCGTCAATCAGTGTGTGGCAGCACAATCGTGGCTGGCTGATCAACAAGATGCGTTGGCACTGGTAGCACCTGTCCAGCCACGGTGATCGCGCTTGATCAGGACTCTGCTTCGAGGTCTCCAGACTCACAGTCGGCTGCAGACTCCCCAAACCTCCAGCCACGGTGATTGTGTGTTCTCTTCCCACGGCGACACGAGCAGGTGGGCTTAGTTACGGGCAACCTCCAACAGCACTTTGGGCCACCTCGACGAGATGTCGCCCCGACGCAGTCGAGCGTCTGCAACAGATGGAAATGGCTTGCGACGCTGTTAGGACTGTACGCAGGGCAAAGCAAGATAGACTGACGCTACGGGAAAGCGATGTTGCACGACAAGTTTTGAAATTTCGAAACACCGCCCCCGTTTTAGGGCACTGTTCGCTCCTGTACGCCAGATCGCGCACCTGCGCAGTGCACAGCTTTGTAGTGAGAGTACATTCCTACAGTATAGCAGCGGAGCTGCCCGTCACAGCAAATAAACTGCCATCGCCAGCCTCCTCCCAACCTTTGCAATGCGCTGCTGCGGCTGCTCATCATAGTACGCTCACCGTCGTGCAGCAGAGCGGACCATATTCGGCACGCACGCTTTCATTTCAGCCGTTGTTTCCGCCTTCGGGCTTTGCCAACCATGCTGATCAGTATGCCTGACTTAGCCCTTGCCGCAGCGCCGCCATGCTGCGCATGCCCCCTTCTCAGCCAACGACGTGCAGCATGCAGCCTGCAAGGCAGACGAAACAGTGGCAGCAGCAGCAGCAGCAGCAGCATCAATGCCGCGAAGCGCTGTCTGATCGCTCGAGCTACAGGTTTTGGCACTGTGCGCCAACCGGCAGGTGAGCTCTGCACCTGGCATGCATCAGTGCGGTGTCTGCAATCCGTTCGCTGATCTGCTCTGTAGCCAGCATATGAACCGACGGATTTTGTCTCAATCGCAGCATGTTGAAGTGCCCCGCAGATGAAGAAGAAGCGCTTAGTGTTCTGCCGTCGCCGCCCGATCTGGGCGGCAAAAAGCCGCGCACTGCCTGGAACCCCACATCCCTGGCCTTTCTGGGCGACTCGGTGTGGGAGGTGAGACACTTGCCCTCTTCCCTCGTTGGCGTACCAGCTGTAACCAGCTGAACCACGCTTGCTGCACAAGCAAGTCAGAATCAATGCTTGTGTGCAGCCTGAGATGAGGACCCTTTGCATCGCAGCTGTATGCAAGGCGGCATTGCTTTGCGCCACCCACGCGTGTGACCACATACTACGAGAACGTGGTGGCGCAAGTGCGCGCGGAGAAGCAGGCAAGCTGCCTGCTGTGTGCTCATTCATCCTTATTTCATCTCCCATGTTGAATCCGCAGCAAAAACAAGGCGTTGCCGCAAAGTTTCGGTCCCATGCCTTTCCCATCATCGCTGGTGGGCTGCGCAGTGTGCGATAGATTTCGAGCGTGTTTGCACAGGAAGTGTATTATGGCGTGCTGCACGCCGGCGATTTCCTCACGGCAGAGGAGCGCGATGTGCTGCGGTGGGGCGGCAACGCCAAAGTCACCGTCCCGCCGCGCTTCTCCAAGAGCGGCTCCCACGCCAAGACGTACATGCGCGCCACTGCTCTTGAGTGCCTGGTGGGAGCCTTGGGATTCACTCTGGTGCATGCGAATGTCTTGCTGTAGTCTGCATATTGCTGTCTGATTGAAGATGCGGGACTTGCACACATCCTGCTGCCATGGCACCTTTCGCCCAGAGGTTGTCATGTTTTAGATGTTTTAATCATCTGGCATGGCGCAGGTGGGCTGGGTGTACCTGACAGACTCGAAGCGGCTACACGAGCTGATGTGCCATTTGGGACTGGGATGACCCGCCTCGATTCGACATCTTCCTGCAAGCACGCCAGGCGCATGCCGGGCAACAGGCTCCAGGTACGAGTAAATGTCGAATGATGATGGACATTGTCTGTTTGCAATGGTTCCAAGTCATCTTGGGTGTGAGCCGGCCCGCGAAGACATATTGTGTCACTGTGCAGGGGATCTGGCAATCCGAGTTTCGTCGAAGTAGCGATGTGGTTTGTGATGTTTCTAGCAGGCACACTGAGTACCTAGGTCAGTTCAGATTCAGTCAGGGTCAAGCGCTGAAACAATGTTCGGCGCTGCTTCGGTGGTGTTCGGTGTACTCACTGCAGCCAGACGCTCCCCCAGGCGCACCACATCCTGCTCGTCATCCTTGAGCAGCACAAGCGACTCGTCCAGCCCCTGCACCACGGCAGTGGCCCACGGTTGCCGCTCATCCCGCCGAAATGGACAAAACGGCCGGATGTCAAAATTCCCCAGATTCACCAGCTGGTGTGGCAGCACACACTCAAACTCCTCCGCATCATAGGCGACCAGGAACCCGCCGGGCCGCCCCCCGAAGGCCAGGGGGCTAGATGCAGGTTTTCGAAGAGATTCATTAGGGGCCCCTCGCCGAGGCTCTGCCCCTCCTCCGCCAGGGCCCGCAGCAGCATCGCCGCCTTGGCGGCGCCGTCGATGCCGCCGTCCCTAGATGCTGCGCTGCCACACATACACAATGGCAGCTCGCGACGCGTGGTGATGGCCACCAGGCTCGCCACGCTGTGGCCCCTGTCGTTGTGGTTGCCCAAATAGTTGACAGCATGCCGGACGCTGAACTGCGCATAGATTGCGCTCCAGTCCTCGTCGGTCTGCCCAGCGAAGGTGTCGTCGCTGATGACCGTGCCGGGCACCACCTTGAATGCGAGCAGCGTCGCGAGAAGTATGGACGTGAACCGCAGGGCGCCAGCGCCGGCGCCGGGGCCAGTGTGCGGCACGGTTGCGTCCGCTGCTGCCATGCAGCCGTTGTTTATCGTTGCTCCGATTTTGCAGCTGTGAAACAGATATCAGTGAGTGGCTCACTCACAGATGTGGCAACGAAACGTGATCGTGAACGGCAATGCTGTGGTCAAGCACGTGCCGCACCGCTCACGAGCGGTGCGCCGTCAGTGCGGGAGCTGACCCCGCTCAGCGCATCGCCACTGGGTGCGAGCGCCACCCGGATTGCGTCGGGATCGAAGAATTGGCCTGCAGCAAGCGGCTTCGTGGTAGGCGCGCTGTCTGGCCAGCAGGCCAGAAGCTGCTGGCCGAGGGAAAGCGGAAAGGCGGAAAGCAATTCAAACCCTAAATTATCAAGTCCCCCTGGAGCGTGTGCCCGCTCGGCTCGAGGTCTTGCCACAGCTATTCTGCGGCTTGCTGATCATGCGTTGACATCTGCAAACCTCCCGTTCCTGACACGCCTGACATCGCTGCGCAAGGCGGCGCCGCAGCGTTTCGGCCAGATCATCCGCACAAACTCACCAACTCGCAGCCCGGATGCAGATGCCTCGCTGAGCGTTGCTGCGGTGCCAGACGGCTTCAGCATCCTTCATAATGCCGCCGCAGCAGGAACTTGACCCGGAGGCCAAGCTGAAGTCGCTGTTCACAAAGTTGGACGGCGCGCTCAAGAGCCAGACTGGGAGCCTGAAAAAGACGTTGAAGCTCATCGACTCAAGTAAGCTTGATTCCTGACTGAAGCTGCTGTAATTGCCACATGCGCGAGCGTCAGCGTGCCGCCCTTGACGCACGCTCGCTGCTGCCGGTCGCAGTTTTGGCGCTGGCGCCGGGGGACGCTGACGCGCTCAAGTGCAGGGTCATTGTCCTCATCCAGTACGATGAGTTTCAGCAGGCGCTCGATGCGCTCGCGATCAGCGACGCAGTGGCCAGTGATCTTGTGTTCGAGAAGGTGAAGCGCGAAAGGCAATGGCGGACCATGTTAGGCTTGTCGCTTGCATCGTGGTGCATGCACGTTGGAACTCGGACCTAGGGACCAAGCACACCTTGATGATCGCAGGCGTACTGCTACTACCGGCTGGGGCAGCTCGAACAGGTGGGCAAAGGGGCATATCAGTTTCAGGGCCGCGGGTCATCGGCTCTGTATTGGCATTGTGCGACCGCAATGTGGCTGCACTCAAGCGGCGGCGCATTCGGATCACGGTCGCGCCATGACAGAGTCGCCCAAGTTTTTTTCGGACACCAGTACACGCCTGTGGCAGTATACAACGATATGACGCTATGACAATGTGACGTGACATCGTGCGCAGGCGCTGGACGCGGTGCAACGGGTGCCGGACGCGCGGCGGCTGGCGCGCCTGCAGCTGGAGGCGCAACTGCAGTACCGCCTGGGCAACAACAAGCAGGCCATCAAGGTCTACAGCGAGCTGTTCCAGACGCACAAGGTGCCATCCGTCACACAGAGTTGCAACGAGCGCTGCTCCCCAGCAAGCGTTGCGACGTGAATGCGTCTCAATCTCTCAAATGCCAATTGGGATGAGGGCAGATGGCGCCAACCAGGGGCCGCTTGGTCTGCAGATTGCAAGATTCCGAGGGACATGTCTTGATTGACAGGCGGTGTCACTGCACAACACCTGCACCACACGACTTCTTGTCCAGCTCTTATCTTGTTTACAGCATCTTTGCCAATTTTTGCAACCCACAGGTGACGAGTCTGGAGCTGCGCACCAGTCCAAATGCTGCAACACGTCTGCGCCGCAAGCTCATTCTTGTCATGATTCCACAACCTTTCCTGCCCCTCCCACAGGTGGAGGGCCTGGAGCTGCGCACCAATTTGATAGGCGCAGAACATTGTTCCCTCCTTTTCGTGCTTCTCTCCGTCTCCCCAAAAACACACTCATGATGTCCTGAAACTGTACAGGTGGAGAGCCTAGAGCTGCGCACCAATGTGATCGCCGCCTACGTGTGCGGCGGGCACGGGGACCAGGTGCCGGAGGTGGCGGCCGCGATGCAGATATCGCCAGGAGACTCCTCCGACGTCGGCTTCAACATGGCGTGCGCGCTGCTGCAGCTGCGCGCCTTTGGCGACGGCGAGCAGCAGCTGCGCCTTGCCCTGCGCGCCGGTGCGGCATCAGGGACCGAAAAGCCCAACATGCCTTGTCAGGTCTTGTCAGGTCCTGTCCGTTTGGGAGCGCTACTCAATGAAGATGTAGCTTCACACTCGTTCCTCGACGCCAAGGAGCAGCTGCGGCTTGCCGTATGGGCGGTTGAAGACCTGCCCGTGCCTGTGCAAGCTTCCCATGACGAGCGACGCAGAAGATCGTGGCCAAAGATGACTTGCAATCAATGCAGCATGCTGAAAACTCTGTTGAGGAATCGGCCTCATGTATTAGGCGTCTGGGAGAACAATTTGATTTGCCTTGTGCAGTGGTCAGGGTGAGAGGCGCTTCGAGAATTTGCCCGAGCACGAGGTGTCGTGCTCCATGCATGATCTCATGCGGCGTTTGAAACTCATCCCGTTTGACAGTCTCTTGGGGCATTCAGGGGCGGGAAGCGCTGCTGGAGGAGGATGCGCCAGAGGACGACGCAGCGGAGAGTAGCAGTTCTTTCTGATGTAATACGTTGACAGGCACAGACTAATCGTGCAGGGCGGGAGGCGCTGGTGGAGGAGGATGTGACGGAAGAGGAGGCGGCAGAAGAGCTGGCGCCGCTGACAGCGCAGCTGGCATATGCGCACAGCGAGCTCGGGCGGCATGAAGAGGCTTTGGCCGCCCACCAGGTGCGCGCGCCAAGCAGCCTTGGCACCCGCATGCGCGATAGGTTCACACGGCAGGCTCACAACAGCCTGCCGGACCCACAAGCGGTCACCAACTCTTCTTGCTTGCATGACGCACCCAGGCCCTGTCTGCTCAATTCCTTTTCTGATGTGGCGGGGCTGGGCTGGGGACCTGGGCCCCGCTTGGCACATTCTGCCCAGCGGCGCCTGAGAATTCCAGCATGTGTATGCCGCAGCAACTGGAGGAGATGGAGGGTCTGGACGAGCCGACGGCGGCGGTGGTGCGCAACAACGTTGTGGCGGCGGAGCTGTCGCAGGCGGCGGCCGGTGGCGCGCTGAAAAAGGCGACCGCGGACGCGCTCAAGCGGCTGGAGGGGCTGTTCGAACGCGGCGGCGGTGTCGGACAGCCACGACTCGCGCAGGCCCTCGAGGTGCAGAGAATTGTTTCATCGCCCAAAGAATCTGTGGCACCTAGTGGTCCTCCCTTCTAATTGTGCCCTTCCAGCCAGCCTGTAGCAGGGCATGAGTGAAGTTCGTCCAACAATGGAACTGCCCCGAAACATGCGTGCACTGCCTCGGTCCGAGTCTCGGATCTACAGCAGGCCACCACTTGGGCGCGTGTCTGGGAATACAAACACTCACCACACATGCATCTCGAGGAGTGGATCCTGGCGATGCATGCGACCACATTGCCACAGGCCTGAAACCTCTAAACCCTGCTGTTGCACAGGCTCGGCTGATGGACAGCCAGAAGCAGGCGCTGCTGGGCAACCGGGCGGCGCTGCTGCTGGCGGCGCAGAAGCCGGACGCGGCGGAGGCCGCCGCCGCTGCGCTGATATCCCGCTTCCCGGCCTACGACCGCCTGCCGCTGCTGCGCGCCGCGCTGCTGGCGCACTCTGGCAAGGTGTGCCCTTCAACCTGTGAAAACCCAAAAGCTCACAGAACACCTTGCCGCTGCTGCGCTTCGCGCTGCTGGTTCACGCCAGCAAGGGCTGTCTGAAAGACCTGTCATACTCCTGTAGCTGGCGGACTCAGCGGCGGAGCTGCAGGGCGATGCGGGCGAGGCGCTGTGCCTGCTGGCGCTGCTGACGAGGTGGCCTTCTGGCTCGTAATCTGACCAACTTGACATGGCTTTGCAGCTGGCGGAGGCGGCAGCTGAGCTGCAGGGCGGTGCCGGGGAGGCGCTGGGCCTGCCGGCGCTGCTGATGCGCGCGCAGCTGGCGCTGGCGGGCGGCGACCGGCCCGGCGCGCTGGCACTGCTGCGCGGCCTCCCGGAGGACTCGCTGCGGCACCAGCCCGCCGTTGTCGCCACCGTGGCCGCCCTTCAGGTATGGACGTCTTCCTGTCTCACTGTGTCCTCCTACTATTTTGTGTCGTTTCCTTTCCTGTTCTCAATATTGACGCTGCAGCATGTGGCCGGGTGAGTGTGCCGCAGAGGGGCGGCGCCTCGAAGCTGAGGCTGCGTCAAGGGCAGCCACAGGCAAGGGCGTTGCACTCCAGGGTGCCCACGCCGCTTCGTTGCTGCAACCTTCAGACGAACCGACCTTGGATGTTGCAGTCGATGGGCCCAGCTCAGGAGCATGTGGTTTGATGGCGGAGGCGTGCGCCAGCTGAGGCGCGATGGCTGTCTGCTGCAAGAAGTCCAAACGTATTTGTACCCCTTGGCCTGCAGCAGCAGGAGGGCGACCTGGCAGGTGTGATCGCGACGCTGCGGGCAGCGCTGCAGTGGTGGCGCGACTCGATGGATGTGGGCCAGGCCCAGGGCAGCGACCACCCCCAGCACTGGCTGCTCAAGGTGTGCGCGCCACAAGGCATCAGCTGAAACCTAACTTGCGGTAAACCTGTCTTTCCACGGGGCGAGATGTCAGTGCACCACGCCTCAGTGATTGGCGGCGCTGCAGCGCAGAAAAGTCCCTGCACACAGCAGATGTATCAGGCCCTCAGAGGTGAACGCCGCAAACCTGCGTGTCTGCCTGGCGATGCCGACACGTTGCCGTGCAACACTCATTGCAGGCGCTGGTGGAGGCGTGCATCGCGGCGGGCGACCTCGGCGGGGCGCGGCGGCTGTATGTGGAGCTGGCCGGCAGCGGCGCGTCCACGGCGGTGCAGGCGGAGGCGCTGGCCGCTCTGGCGGCTGCGCATGGTGTGCGCCACGAGCCCGGCATCGGGGTAGGTGGTGTTCCCAATCAGAGCAAGCTGCATGCGGCAATCTGGGAGTATGCACTTGCCTAATCACTCGAGCAGTCAGGCCAGCCGCCAACAGAACTGGCCGGCTGGCCGGTGCTGGCTTGCAAGGAGCCATGCTGCGCAGCGGATCAAAAGCTGACAAGAATCACGCAAGCAGCCGACACGCCCAAGCCCTCGACAGGCATTCACGCGACTCGCCCCTTTGTGCAGGAGCTGGCGTCGGGACTGCCGGACATTGAGACCCTGGACGCCGCGGCAGTCAGCAAGCTGGAGCACGCGGCGGCGGCGTCCGCGGTGCGGCGGCCCAAGGAGGATGTCATGCTGGCATCTGGCGCCGGCGCCGGTGGCGCGGTAGATGCAACCGACGACGGCACGGCGGACGCGCTGCGGACGAAGGAGAAAAAGCGGAAGAAGCGCAAGCCACGGTACCCGGCGGGCTACGACGCGGCCAACCCGGGGCCGCCGCCTGACCCCGAGCGCTGGCTGCCCAAGTGGCAGCGCTCCGACTTCAAAAAGCCGCGCAACCGCGCCTCGCGCAAGGCCAAGGTGCTGCCTGCTGATGGCTGCTTGCAGCTGCAAACGAAGCACTCTTGAGGAAGTGTTGTCATGCCAAGGCTTGCCTGTGGTGTGTTCCCAGCTGGCACACTCCAAGGCCACACCCTGGTCAAGTCTTGTTTGGTTGTTCAGCGCTGCACACGGTGTGAAATCAGCTTCTCCAATCTTCATGATTCCGCTGTGAGCAGGAGGCCATCAAGGGCAGCCAGGGGCAGGGCCGCGTGGACGAGTCGCTGGACATCTCCAAGCGGGAGGCGCCGGAGCCGGCTGCTGCCGCGCCGCAGCTGCCATCCGGCAAGGCCGCGGCAAAATCCGCCGGCGGCGGTCGGCGTAAGGGCCGGCGATAGTTTTTGAGCAATGCATCAGTGCATCAGGGTCGATACGCTTGGTCGATGGGAGGCCAAGGGTAGTGTCTGGAACTAGTCGTCTGCTTGACTTGCTTGTGTCCACGTTTAATGACGCCTAAAGGTACATACAGTTGGTGTTGTCAAGACCATCTCCATGCGCCTCATGTCCGTGCGCCTCAGGATTTGAGAATCCAATTGCCCACGCATGCAACCTCTCTCGTGCCACTCCTCGGCACTTGTTGGTCCCATGCGTGCAACAAAACCTCGCATTTGGCATGCACATCAGGTGCCATGCGATGTTGGTGCGGCTCAGTACATCATGTAATCTGTGCTGTCGCTTGGCGTTCGGAACGCCCACAGGAGCAGCGCGGCCGGTAGGATGAACCCCGCTTGAAGCAGCGCGCCCTGATTACAGAAACCAAAAGAGTCTGTCAGTGTCACGTATATATCCCATAGCGGATTGACGATAAATAAGAGCAGGCATTTGGCTTGTGAGAGGCGGCCCGGCTTACCACTCCCATGGGGACGTGTTTATGGTGCTGCACAGAAGATATGAATACCGCGCCAGCGCCGGCCACGGCCCCAAAAGAGACCAGGTACGAGCAGAACAGCCAGATGCGGGCTTTGGTCTGCATGTCAACACACACCGCATCTGAGGCATGGCGGGTCGCAGCTTTAGATTGACAGATACAGATATCGCTCCAGCTTTCCAAGCAGAACCATTTCGAAACATGTGCTTGCTTGCTTGCTTGCATTGGGAGGCTCAGGGGGAGGCTCACGTCGCTGTCTTCATCACCGTAGAAGTCTGCAGAGTTTAGGCTCTCCCGCGGCACCAGGTTCATCAGCACCAGCGCAACGGTCGCCACGATGCCTGCCGATCAAATGCCGACCTTCATTCACCGAGCCACTTTGCATCTGCTTGCTAGGTGAGAGCGCGTGGCGCCACTGCAGCATGCTGTGCAGCGCCCACCTGGTATCCAGTATGTGAACGGAAAGCTGTCGTTCAGCACCGCCTTGCTGACGACGAGCGCATCGATGAAGCACCACCAGCCTGCAAGCGAAAAGGATGAGACTCTTTGAATATGCCTGATGTCCGCTGCCCTGGCGACCATTCGCAGAGAACAAGCAGCAACAGCCTTGTGGATGTGCTAGTTTGTTGAGCGGCGAGGCAGAAAGTCTGGGTGTGATAGCTTCGGCACATGTACATACACAGCGAGCACCTGCGCCAAAGACGGCACCAGCGAGCACAGGCGCCCAGGTCTGGAAGCTTTCGCGGATGCCGTCCCACTCAATCTGCATGAACGCGGCACCGCGCGCCTTAGATATTATGAGAGAGCAGTCGAGCAAAAGCATGCCACAGCTGCCACGCCGTGTGTGTGCTCTCAGCCGTCCAGATCAGCTATGTAGAGTACGTAGGACTTCCCGTCCAGACGAGAACTTGACGCATGGAAGCTCACATTTCCGTGAATCCACTCCTCGATCCAGTTCCCCATCCCGACAGTTGCGTGTCTGCAGTTGTTAGCCTGTAAGTTTTCTGACAGGGTGCTTGTCTGGCTTCCTGAACCCCCGAAGGCTACAGCACTACCGGTTCACAGGAGGGTGAGATGGCGCGTTGCGACGTGCGCTGCGATCGGCTGTAGCTCTGACACAGAAAGCTGGTACCGTATACAAGGTTGCTGATTTGCAATTTGGCAAAACAAGAGCTGAACATGATAGAGGTGTCGGAAACTCCGGAACTGAGTTGTGCAAGGGGTCAATCTGCACGACACGGCATGTCGCGGACTCATGCGTGTGACATGCAAGTGACACTCCTTTTGCACGCGAGAATCATCAATCGTTTCCGGCATATCCATTGAAGTATCGTCCGCCCTCGTGCTGCGCGAACCCATTCGGGAAGTGAAATCGCTGTCCCTCACTGGCCACTTCGACAGCGAGTCCTGGCAGGATGCTGCTCGCTGCGGGCGGAACGGTCCGCAATTGCCACATAACTAGCCTGCCAGGCTGCAGAACTGCTCCGCAGCATCCAGAGAGGGCTGCAGTCCGTTCTGCATGCCGACCAGCAGCCGCCAGACTTGTGCTGCAGAGACAGCCCAGCGCAGCGTCGCGACAGCAGAGGGGGTCTCCGCTTCTATGCTGGTCCCAGGCTCCAGTCACAGGCAGCGCTAGCGCGCCAGAGCAGGAGCAGGCAGAGGAGCAGCAGACAGAGGAGGAGGAGGAATCGGAGGAGGATGAGGGGTGGGGCGAAGACAGCGACTTCGTGGGTCTGTCGGAGGAAGAGCTCGCGGCGCAGGACGCGGCCTTCTCACAGGAGGTGCTCACGCAGGACATGCTGGCCGCCGACAGCGCGACGCATGCCACAGGTGCGGCGCCTTTGCTTGTCAGTGGCATTTGCGATCAAGTCTCTAGACACAGGTCTGCGCAAACATATGCTCGAGCAGCCGCGAATCGCTCACAGCAGAGAAAGGGCAGCGACATGTACTGCCCTGATCTCAGCATGTGCTCATGATGCAGCATGCATTATGTCTCTCCCTGTGCGGCCTCACTCGCAAAACAGGACAGCGAACCCTGTGCTGTCGGTGGCTTGTCCTGAGACGCCGCCCATCTTCTGTTTAAGACGCCTCCCTTTCCTCACGATGCAGGCTATGTGGCGCTGGTGGGGCGGCCCAACGCCGGGAAGAGCACGCTGCTGAACGCGCTGCTGGGGCAGAAGCTGTCGGCGGTCACGCAGAAGGCGCAGACGACGCGGCACCGCATCCTGGGCATCCTGTCGGATGACGACTACCAGCTCATCCTGCTCGACACGCCGGGCGTCATCAAGGTACCCATTTTGCATTGCGTGAAGAGACTGTTTTGGGTGACGAATTATTGCTTGATGGAAATTGGAGGGCGGTCTGGCCTTCCGCAGAGAAGTCGCCTCATGCACAGCTGTGCAACTGGGTGCAGGAGCTGCGGACGACGCTCGACCAGAAGATGATGCACAACGTCAACACGGCGGTGCAGCAGGCGGACGCGCTGCTCGTCATCGTGGATGCGACCAGCAACTTGGCGGAAGTCGCGGACATGCCCGGCATGGCGCCCGGCTGGACTGGCCCCCCTGCAGCGCTGGTGCGGCCGCGCTTTGACAATGCTGTCAGCAATTCCCCAAAGAGCAAGCAAGCAGCGACCTGCTTGTAGGAATGGATCAGTTCACATCGTGTTTCATGGTAGAATTAGGAAGCAAAGTGACGGCGACGCCTCGCACCTGCGATTGGTTCAGCATGCAGTTGTGTCATCATCTTGACGTGGCGCATCCTGCAAGAGCCACTGTGCAGACGGTGGATGAACAAGCATGTTTGCATGGTGCAGGTGCTCAACAAAACGGATCTGCTGACGCCGGATCAGCTGCAGCAAGCGACAGACTGGCTGCTGGCCAACACCGGCGCAGCGTCCATCCTGCACACGTCAGCCATCAGCGGGGGCGGCATCGATGATGTCAAGGAGTGGTCCGTGGCACAGCTGCCGCTTGGACCGACGCTGTATCCAAAGGTGCGGGGGGACAAAGCACAAGCGTGCGCGGTATCTGACTCGTGCTTTGACGCCTCAATGCTGCGCAACCATGATCATTCCAACGACAGAGAAACAGCCGTGGTGCGGCGCTGCGTCCGCATACTTCGACAGGCCAGAAACGAAGCATCAGATGGCGATGTCCAGTGGCCGCAACTTCCAGGGTTTCTGACATAACATGGTGTGATTTAATGTGCCACAGGACAGCGTGTCGGAGCAAAGCGAGCGCTTCTTCGTGGCAGAGATCATTCGGGAAAAGATCTTCCTGCAGTACCACCAGGAGATCCCCTACAGCACAGCGGTGCGCGGCTGATCACCATCAAGTACCGCCTCGTCAAGTACCCCCAGTCCAGCGGCGCTAGCTGCTTGCTGCTGTTCACCTGCGCTGGTGTCCTGCTCTAATCGCGTGATGGCGTGGTTTCCGGGGATCCGCAACCTGGGCCTTCTTCACTGCCCGCAGGTCCAGGTCACAGAGTTCAAAGAGCGGCCCACCAGCAAGGACTACATCCAGGTCAGAGCGGCCGGCAACAGTTCTGCGCTGTTTGCGCCAGCTTGCTTGTCCCCGCGGGGCTGACAACCAAGTCTTCGTCTGCCCTTTGAGCATCCTGCGAGTTGACACCAACTCATGCCATGCAACACCTCACCTATTCCTGAGACTTGTTTCCTTGGACAGGTGTCGGTGCTGGTGGAGCAGGACTCCCAGCGGCCCATCCTGCTGGGGCGCAAGGGCGCCGCTCTGAAGAAGCTGTCCACCGATTCGCGCCTCGCCATTGAGGAGTTCCTCGGTGCGTTGCTTTCTGGTTGAGTTGTCCAAAAGCTGTCACGACACAATGTATTGACAGAACGCAGTTGTGTGAAAGTGAGCTGGATCCTCCACCGCCCCTTGTGCCCCAGGTTGCCCCCTTGTGCGTGTGTGTGCGACACGGTTCCGCGCAGCTGCGGTCGCGATAATATGGTAATTCAAATGCCAGATCTGTCTCAATCGTGGTGCACACTCCTTGCTGCAGACCGGTCGGTGTACCTGGACATCTCCATCAAGGTCGCCCCGAAGTGGAGGAGGGACGAGGGCATCCTGGAGCAGTACGGCTACTGATGAGCAACTGACGCATTGCCAGTTGGGATCAGTCAATTGGACCGATTGCCCAGCATGCAGCTCCTGTACACTATCCGGCAGGTCGAATGACACGACAGCGCGAATGCTTTGCAACGACTGGTTTGGACGCTGACAATTTTGTGGACGAATGAGGTGAAATGACATGATGTTTCACGACCAGAAGAGCGGAGGAGCTCGTGTGCCAACACACACTCGTTCCAAGATTGACGCACTGATGACGAATCCAAGGTACAACGGCAACATCAAAGCTCTGTGTGTCCGACGTCAGCAGGCCTCGCAGCAGTCGGCGGGAAAGGGCCCGGACCGCCGCTGGCCGGCGCGAAAGGACCAATCCCCAACAGATACATGGTAGCAAGCGCCACCACCAGCATGAACAGCGTCTGGATCCCCTGCCGCTTGGCCTCCTTCTTGAAGCTCTGCAAAAGCAACAGCACAGCAGGTGAGACGTCAGCGCCGAGCTGCTGCAGGCCTGTGTGAGTTGATCTTGTGGTTGAGACTCGCAACGCACCCACGGTTGGCACAGCATCCAGGAAGCGCGCCGACATGCAGCATACGGCATCAGCATTCTGCGTCTCCCGCTGGTGCGGAGCCGTACCTGCCACGTGAAGGGGGACGTGTTTGCCAGCGCCGCCACCTCCGCAGCCGCGTTTGCGTCATCGAGCGGGGCGCCCAGCGGCGCAGCCTGTGAAGCAGGACGAAAGCACGCTGATGTTGCCTATCAGTAAAACACTTTTGACGAGTGGTATTTGACGAGTGTTGCAAGCGCTCTGCACTGTCATATGAACATCCGCAATCTAGAAAAGATGACGCTCTGCAAGAGTAACCCTTCATGTCGCATCGTTTCAGATCCCGCGCTGACCTGTGACAGGCCGCTGGCTGCGGCCACTGCCTGCCGCCACCTGCCCCGCCGGCCAGCCGGGAGGCCTCAAGAGCAGCAAGGATGCGCTGAACACGCTATGATCTGTGCAGCACTCAGCACAAGCCAGGCAAGGTCGCTGCAGCATGAAGCTCAGCAGACCAGGGTTCTCTACACTGAATGATCTTGTGAATTACCAACCTGTGACAGGCCGCTGGCCGCAGCCGCCGCCTGCCGCCGGCCGCGCATGATGTCCTCGTACTCGGCTCGGTAGGCCGTGGTGGCGGCGTCCGCGGGGGCGGCGGCGCCCCCGCCCAAGGCACGCGCCGCCGCGCAGGCCGCCTGCAGGTTGGCCCTGTGCGCCGTCGCCAGCTCCTTCAGCTTTTGTGCATCGCGCGCCTGCATCGGTGGCAGCACACGGGCATGGAACCTTGTGCTCCTATAATGTCCTCAAGAGGTGGAGCGTTGGCCAGCTGTCTGAGCTGTTTGTGCGTCGTGCTTCTGCGGTGACGTGCAGCATACCTGTTGGCTGGGCTCGAGATCCTCACGTCAGCACCTTGGGGAAGCTTTGCGGCCGGCGGCATCACATTCTGTGTTTCATGATGCAGTGATCGCCGCCCGCGCAGGTTCCCCTACACGGTCTCGGTGCGGAGCCTCTGGGAACTCAAGTGCCCAGACAGCACGCATGATTGACGTCGGAAACGACGCGATGTCCAACGATTGAAGTCTGCAGACATGGCCAGGCTTGCCTGCGCACTGCCCGCGTGGAGCTCAGTGTTGTGCGTGGCCAGAAGGTTACTAAGGTCAACAGGACGACGTCAGCACCTGGAGGGCTAGCCCTAATGGGGCATTACAGTCAGAAAGTTGGAACACCATTCACCTCGATGGTGGCCGTGTTGCCGGCCGCCATCTGCACGAGGTCCACCGTCGTGCCGCCGTTGGCCTTTACGACCGCGTGGAAGCGCCGGATCTTCTCCAGCACGCGCGCGATGTCTGGGTTCTGCACGTGCCTGTGCGAAGCATGCGGACAAGGGAATCAGGCGCCGACTCGACGCCCTCTGCTCGTGCTGTGTGGCAGTGCCCCCCGCATAGACTCATCCCATCAAGGGTCTCAGACCTTAACAGCTGTCGGAAACTCACTTACTTTTCGTAGTTTTCCGGGTTGCGCTTCGTGTCGTCTATGACGCGCTGGATGGGCAGCCGCAGCAGGTCCTGCTGGAAGTCCTCGTCCTGGTGCAGCGCCGCCAGCGCCTGCACACGCCAACAACATGAATCAACCAAAATGACTACAACAAGGTTTGCCTTAGACTGAGCAAGTGTCTCGACGCGCTGCTGAAAAAGCTCGTCCTGGCCGCCAGCGCCTGCGGGCACCAACTTTCCCATTTACACCTGCCGCATCATCGTACAGCACAGGGGCACACAGGAGAAAGCAAAGGGGGAGGAGTTTAATTTGACGCCGCAGCGTGCAGGGCGACGTGGATCGTCGTGCCGCGCAACAAATTTGCAGCAGAACTGCGCGCAAGAGACACTGACCTTCTGGATGTTGATGGTGCGGCCGATGTTGGCGGCCTGCACGACGCGATCCCGCACCTCTGGCGACAGAGCGTCCAGCGCCGCAGCGGTGGCCTTCGACTCGACCGGCAGCTCCTCCGACCAGCGCAGCGCCCGCCGCACCTGCTCCTCCTCGCTCATCGCCTGTTCACTACAGTCCCTGATGTCAAGTGACCACTTGAGAGGAGGATTGTTTGATCTTATCCGACCATCGCCGCAGCCGGTCCTCCTCGTTCATGGGCTCCACATTGACAGGAACTCCTGTACCATGAGTTGTGCCTGAAAGAAAGGTTGACGGGGAAAGTTTCGCAGACCGGCAGCTCATTCGGCCACCGCAGCACCCGCCGCACCTGCCCCTCCTCGCTCATGGCCTGTGCTTCAGAAGCAGTGCCTATGCCAGAAGTTGAAAGAAGTTGAAAGAACTTCCTGTATCAGAAGCTGTGCTTGAACGAAGAGACCGGCAGAACCTGCGGCCAGTCTGCACCCGCCGCAAATGGTTTCCCTTGCTGATGGCCTTTGTGTGTGTCATAAAGTCAGATGAAAAAGATTGTTATCAGAGGCGTGCTTGGGTGAATGTGTGTGCAAGCGACATAGACAGGCCTAGCATGCGGCTTGCTCAAGCAGAGCTGCACCGATGCACAACTGCAGCACGCAGAGGGGTGCGAGCTGCTTTATGATTTGGCTCTACATTTCCACTGGAAAGGGCAACAGCTTGTGGCAAGATATGACGAGCTGGCCAGCAACAGCACCTGGCCGGCGGCACGCGCATGCCGCCTTGACTGCTTGGCGATATTGAAATGCATGAGATGCTGAGAAGATTATTGAGTGAAAGCAGGAGGTACAAGTATCGCACCAGGAACGCGTCCGCTGGAGTTTTGGGAGCGGTTTCCGCTGGCGCCATGCTGCGGCGCTGATCTGTGACTGTGCTCGTCTGGTTGCCAGTCGCTTTGCCCCCAAGCAGCGCGAGCAGGGCCGTGTAGGAGGAGCCGTCTGTAGCCACAAGGTCTGCTGGTGTCCTGTGGTGTGAAGAAGTGTGGCGCGCTGCAGTGACGGGTGCAGATTGGCGAAAGATCGGAATCACGTAACTTCCAATGATGACTAAGGCTGCTCAGATCGTGCCTGGGCTCTCGGAAGGCCCAAACACTGGCTACACTCCACTGGTATTCTTGCTGTGGAGGAGAAAACCCCACCTGCCGGATTTGCTGACCGACGAGGTGCTGGCACCACGCTCAATGAGCAGCCGGGCGCACTCCAGGCTACCAGCCAGCGCGGCGCAGTGCAGCGGCATTGCTGCCTCCTCATTCGCTGCATCTGCATGCACAAAAGCATGTTTGTTTCGGCGTTGCAGTGCACAGGCCAGTGTTTCCAGAGACACATACACCCGCAGACTGCTGATCGTAGCACAAACCACAACCTAATGAGGTGTGAGGTGCCATGCACCAGCGCACAGGGCAAGGTGTCAAGCAGACAGCGCACACGGCAGATGCAGTGCAAATGCTGATTCAGGCGCACCGTCAATCGCAGCACCGCGCTCCAGCAGCCACTGCGCGGCGGCCGGCTGGCCGGCGCCGGCCGCAACGTGCAGCAGGCTGTACCCGCGCGGCCTGTCGCCTGCGGTCGCCACGTGCACAACGTTTGTGATGCGGACGCCACGATTGAGTCGATGGTTGAACGCAGGCATGTCAAGCTGGATGGCTGCGCAGTCCATCCTATCAGTCTTGAGCGCGGCAGGTGCGCTCGCAGGCCGTGCTGACGTCATGCAGCATGCTGCCAGTACTGCAGCTGCAGCCAGAACAGGGCTGGAGGGGCGCACCGGCGTCGGCGCCTGCCGCCGCGAGGGCCTTAGCGGATGGGAGGTCCCCCACAGACACCGCCTCGCCCAGTGGCGTGAGGCCGCGTTTGTTGCGCACCTAAGTTGTATGCACATGGGCAATACTGTTGCCAGCAGACGATCTCGTCTGAATTCATGACTGTCAGGTTAGAGCAAGCAGTGTCGGTATCTGTTCGAGCAAGACAGATGCATTCGAGCAAAAGCGGAAGTGCCAGCCGACCTTTGTCTTGGCGCCTCCCGCCAGCAGCGCCTCAATTGCCGGCAGCTGCCCCGCTCTGCAGGCAGACGTGCTTGTTGTTGTTCATGGCAGTGCGCAGCGCATCATCACCAATGAGCCAGGTGGTCAGGCATGAGGGCGCGTCTTGGAGACAGGGCAGGTTTGATGTTATGCAGTGCGCCTTGGAGACAGGGCAGTTTTATTATTGCGCACTGCAACCTAGTGTTTGAGTCCGGGGCACACCTGGCTGCCAGGTGCAGCGCGGCGTTGTCTGCGCCATCGAATGCGTCAGCCCACGACCCCTTCTCCAGCAGCATGCGAATGCATTCCGCATGGCCGTTTAGGGCAGCGAGGTGCAGCGGCGTGCGCCCGCCTGTATCGCAGATGTCATGTGTCAGGCGGAATCTGGTAGGCTCTCATCAGGTGCTCCATCCGGCAGAGGAACGAACACTTGGGTGTACAAAGGTGATACTGCTTGCAACTGGCGCATTCACCTTCCTACGATAGTTGATGGCACAGCTGATTGCGGCTTTCAGAAGGACAAGCCGCTTCTCAAGTGCTCTAGTCACTTACTTGGGTCTTCGCCGTCCACCTCGACGCCCTTGGACCACAGGAAGGCCAGCACGGCCTGTTTGCCATGCGCCGCGGCAAAGTGCGCCGACCCGAGCCCGCCCTTGTCCGCTGTGCCCGGCTGCGCGCCCCAGTCCAGCAGCTGCTGGGCGTCTTCCACCAGGCCGCGCGCGCAGGCGATGAGGAACAGGCCGCTGTGTTGCTTGCGCTGCTTGGCCTGCGGAATGTGAAGGCGAGGGGTGAAGGGATTGACGCGCGGAGCGGGATTGAGCAGGTGTTTTTGCTGGAATGCAACGCAAGGCAAGTCTTGCACCTGGTCCACGACTTCGTCCATGATGTGTGAGCTTGCTGTCTCGGGGGTAGGAGCGGTGCGACAAGAATCTGCTCGAAGGCGGACACTGTGTGGAGTCTGTGCAGATCAGATGTGTTGCTACAGCGCTTCGTCCACTTGCGCAGATCGACTTGAAGTCGCGGACGCCTCAACTATCGCTTGTGGCTGCGAGTCTTGTAAGTCTGAGCTCTGGGCAAGCACTTTATGTTTGGGCAATCTGATGACATGTGCGCATCTGATGACATGACGACATGCCATTTCACGATGGGAGGCATGTTTTACTACTGTGCCCCAATTTGCGCGACTGTCCACCAGGAAATCAAACCGCTCCGGCACAAAAGAATGACAAAGCTGAGAGGCGGCAACCCGCCCGCATATGACAAATCTGACTGTAAGAGGCCTACACGACATGCCAGAGGCAACATTTTGAAATACATTGCGTCGCAGCACGCAGGCTGCAACGCATGGCGGCCGCCGCCGCCCGCTAGTTGGTTTTGTGCCGCCGCACAGCCTTGGACATCGCCCTCGGCAGCGTCTTGATCCTGGTGAAGGTCTGGCCCGACATCCACCTGCGCACATTGCAGCACGATGAATTCAATGAATCACCCAGCGTCCCATCGGAATTTGCAGCCAAGTTGAGGAGGAGGCAGGGCACTAACGTATCTGAGCGGCCAGACGCCAAGGTGGAACACGGAACACGCATTTGACATGACAAAAGGGTATCGCCATTCGTATTGTGCCTACCGCCCAGCTCATCATAGAGAGTGAAGAATGTTCTTACTTGTTCTCCATGGCGGACATGAGGCTGTTGACAGGCGACGCAACCGCCGGCGCCTCCACCGGCGCCTCCTCGCTGGCCTCGTCGATGGTGGCCGGGATCGCGCGCGGCAACATGCTCACACGGTTGAGCATGTTGGGCTTCTGCACGACCGGGCTGTTCATGAGGCACTCGAACTCGTCGAAGTCGACGAAGCCGTCGCCGTTTGCATCTGCGGCCAGAGCGCAGATATTCACAATGCTAAAGCCCATCTAGTGTTTGGTTCCAGATGCAGCACACCAGCAGCAGCAGCAGCAGCAGCAGCGGCAGCGGGCATGCGTTCTGCATCAGCGGTCCAGATGGAGGGGCAGGCGGATGCAAGCCCTGCACACCTGCCAGCTGCATGAGGGAGTTGAGCTCGCTGTGGTCCACCTCGAGCTCTGTCAGCATGTGCTGCAAGTCCTCTGCAAGCAGCGAGGTGAACCGACGTCAGTGCTCTCAGCAGTCAGCATGCTTCGGATGGCGATGCAGAACGGCCAGTGACTGCTCGGTCGTGGCGTGTACATGTGAGCAGTTTGTTCAAACAACTTTCTCGAACCTTTGCAGATCCTGCCGTCTTTGTCGGCATCGATGAAGTCGAACGCCGCGCGCAGTTTGGCCTCCGACAGCATGTTCTGGTGCGCGGCAGCCGACGCCACAAACGCCATCCAGTCGACCTGCAGCACATGCCACATCTCAGAACGATTCCTGTGTGCGCACTGACCGTTCCAAATGAGCACGAACGTTGCACTCATGGTCAGCGGTTCTGAAAAGGGACAGAACTTCGCACAGTTTCTCACCTCGCCATCTTTGTTGGTGTCCAGTGCTGAGGTGATCTGCTTGATCTCGTCTGCCGCCAGGCTGCACTGTTCCCGCAGGCCTTCCTGCAAAATACGCCACAGCCATGATGAGATGTCAGTGTTTCGCCTTCGCTGTCACAGAGCTCCAGGACTTGAATGCAATTGAACTGAGCTTGCACTGACAGGCGCGGAGTCGTACAAATGAACCGGCCTCCCATAAGGGGGTTACAGCAGTGATGCCAGCCGTCAACAGGCACAGACCTGCAGCTTGGCGATAGGTATCCGACCGGTGTGTTCGGTGTCCAGTTCCTCAAACAGCTCCCGCAGACTCTGGATCTCCTGCAGAGGACAGCGGTGTCTGCCTTAGCCTACTAGGCAAGGGGTGTCACAGCACAGAGCTAATCCCCGGGTGGCTCGCACAGCAGATTGTACCAGCTAATTACAATACAATACAAACACTGCAGCCAGCTGGTCATGCAGCAGGCGTTCATGGGGACGCAAGCGGATGCGTCGGTACGCATCGTGTCTTCAACTTCCGCACCTCGGCGGGGCTGGTGCGGGCGACGATGAGCGACGCCAGCTGCTTCAGGCGGTTGCTCTGCGCGTAGGCGGACATCTGCCGCGCCGCCGCCTCCAGCGTCGCGACCTGCATCTCCCCCTTTGCAGAGTGCTGGATGATGTCCTGCGCCCAATATCGCGAGAGTGGTCATGACGTGATGCAATTGCTGCGCCGGGTATGCCACGACAACCTGACCGTCCTGATGTGAGTCAGCAAGACGCATGTCTCGTGGCAACCGTAGAGCACGCTGTGGCAACAGGATTCGGCAAGAGTGAGATACGATGCTTGTGGATCTTTGGGCAGCTTCGCACAAGAGTGCATGTTCTGTGCATGGCAGGAGAGCCGCACCACAAAGCCGGCGACGCTGATGCGGTGCAGGTCCTGCAGGTTGTGCTTCCGCTCCTCCGCCTTTCCCACAGTCGCCTCCTGCTCCATCATCTGGCGGGCAGCGGCAGCAGCTGTTAATGCTGCATCATGTACAGCTCGAAAGTAACTGATTATTATTCAACAAAAAGTGATCCAAAAATGATTAAACCGAATTTAATAATTGTTCCACACCTGCATAATGTCGCTGACGTTTGCGAAGATGTCACAGTCCTTGAGGCCCTTCGTTAGCTCCTCTGCCGTCAGGTACCCATCTCCGTCCTGTGGGGACAGTTTGCGGTCTCGCAGAAAGCCACTCGTGCCGTAGCCCTGGTTGGATATAATTCCCGATGCATCATGCACGGCGAGTGACCAATGCACAGCGATGTGGGAGCAGCGCCAGGAGCCGCCATACGGCGTGTTCTTCATGTCGCCGCCTCATCAAGGGCGCTGAAGGTGGAAACCGTCGGCGTGCTGCGCTCCTTCTGGGTGTGCAGCCTTCGCGGCGATCCCTGAACCTCAACACCTGCTGACCCACCCGCTCGAGGAGGCTGACAGCAAATAGGCGCCAAGCTGCTCATGGGTTCCAGCAAAACCACCGGAAAACCTTGTAAACCCTTGGCAGGTGTCTCGCCTGGTCGAGGGAGCTGAAGATGGAGGACAGCGACTGCGCGCTGAGCTGCTTCTGGGTGTCCAGCGCCGCCGCCAGAAAGTCCTCGTACGACAGCATCGCCGGCATGTCGCGCCGCCCCTGCACGCCCAAAGGTTTTATTCAGGTTCATGTTTAGGTATCGATCCCCTAAAGCTGGACGCCTCTCCGATATGATGCATTCACATTGGTGCCCTTACACTGGCTCTGGAAAGGCTCCCTGGATGCAGCGCCCTGATGGAGCCTCACTTGAGTGCGACACAGAATCTGGGCGCGGTACTCATGAAACCCATCTGGAGCACTTACCTGCACATCTAGGTGCTGCATGAGGCGCGAGACGTCCGTGGCGCGTGGGTCCACGCTGCAGCGCGACAGCGCGTTCCGCAGCTTGTCCGCCTGCGGCCAGGCAGAGGATGACTGAATTTGACATGACGATGACTGGAGATGGCTTGGCGGTCAGGCTGTAAAAGGCCAGGCGTTGGGTTCGAGCACCGCTGCTGCTGCCTGGGGCACATAGCGGCACAGGTTCCAGTAGATGTGGTAGAGTTGGCGTCCATCTCGAGAAACAGCCTTCAAGCTGTGACGTCAGCTGCCGCAAGTCTCCTGGTAGCAGGGTACACACACGATTGTGGAGGTGCATGCCAAAGACCGCAAACTCTAGGTATCGCGCACCGTGAGGAAGCCTGAGCCGTCCTCGTCCATGGCCAGGAACGACTCCTTCAGGCTGCCGATTTCTGCCGGGTTCAGGTGCTTCGCCACCAGGTTGAGTAGCGTCACCTGCAAGTGACAGATGTGGCATGGGCTACAAATGGGGCGCGGGCTGATGGATGGATTGGTGAATTGATGGCATTCACTGCAGGGTGGTGGTGAGACCTGGCTGGGAAATGAGCGATGAATATTGAGTTGGGGCTTGCAGGCAGTCTGCGGGCATGAGGCAGCACTCACCTTGAACTTTGACATGGCTGTGAATTGCTTCAGCCGCGTCAGCATGACGGAGGACATGGGCTTGTCCGGCAGGTTGGCCATGTTCAGAATCCTGCATACAGGCGCACTTGAGAAAAGATCTTCACCAACATATAAGCCACAAGCGCGAACCTCATTTGCAGTGAGTGCAGTCAATTAACAAGGTGTATTCACCCTGCTCACCATGGATGCTTCAGAGCGTTTCTGACCGAGATGCGCTTCTTCACATCCCGCGTCAGCAACCTGCAGGCGATTCAACGACCAGTGTCAATGAACTGTGCGGCGGAGTACTTGAGTGTTTTGTAGTAACCCCTCCGCGACGCTCCAGTGCTATGAGCAGAGCGATGGCCGCTCCACAGCCCTGTCGCCTGATCCTGGGCTGGTACCTCACCTGGCCACCAGGTCCTTGGCTGATGCTGACACCTGGCAAAGGACGAAGACAGAGAAGTTATGCGCCACGACACACGGATAATGGACATAGACGAGAGGGCCGTACAGGCCACGTTCATCGACAGTCTGTAATGATGATGCACTCCCTGCAGTACGGTGCTTCTACCATGTCACTGTTGCTAGAAGCATATATTAAAGATACCCAACAAAAGAACACCTCCGGCCACGGGTCGATCTTGAGGTCCAGCGGCTCATTCAGCACCTGCAGTGGTGACACGCAGACATCTTAAGATGTAGGTTCTACACAGCTCAGCAAGCAGGGGTGACGGCAAAAGTGGCGGCGAGGTGACAGAGGGAAGGAGCTGTGTACGCCCGCGCTGGAAATCTCTCACCCGCTGGAAGATCTCGCCGTCAGTCCGGCCCCAGAACGGCGGCATGCCGCACAGCATGATGTACAGCATGACGCCAATGGACCACGAGTCGGCCTCCCATGAGTAGGACCCCTGCAGCATGGGGTTCGGGGATCTAGGATTCACATTGTAGAAGTGGACAGCGTCACCGCTCAACGTGCATTTGCCACTGCAACATGCTGTGGGGCAGCTGATCTAGAGATGCCATGGAGCGAGAGAGAAAGAGAAACAACTTGAGCAGACAAGTCTTTGGCACACGCTCACCTTCAGTACCTCGGGTGCCAGGTAGTACGCTGCAAGCAGTTGGGCAAGCCCGACTCAGCAGTTGTGCAGTCGGCCCAGAGTGTTGAGCGCCGTTGCTGTTGGCAGTCAGGCAATCGAGGCCATGCAGACGTGATAATGCAAAGGACTCACCGCTGCCGACGATCTGCTTGCAGATCATGCCATCGCGGTGTATGGAGGACAGTCCAAAATCCACAGCCCGCAAATTGTCCTTCTCGATGGAACCCGTTCGGTTCTTCAGCAGGAAGTTTTCCGGCTTGAGGTCTGCGCAGTTAGTGGCAGACAAATTGAAACCCGCCGCGCCATACTGCTGCCGATGGAGACTCTGGAGCCACCACATGTGGAAGCAGGCAGGCGTGTCAGTTGTATGACACCTGAAGACAACATAAGGTCGAAAGACGGGAGGGTCCACCTCGGTGCAGGACGTGCTGTCGGTGGCAGTACTCCACCACCTGCATCAGCGTGCGCGCCACGACTGCGACCTCCTTCTCTGTGAAGAAACCCCTGCGGCGTCGATGCCATGCTCAGCAACTGGGCAGAGGCGCTGAAGGGACTGCAGGATAGGAACTGCAAGGAAGACAGCAGATCCCTGCTGTGACGCATGCCTGGACTATAAAATCCCACCTGCTGACGATGAGGTCGAACAGCTCGCCACCATTGCACAACTCCTGTGTGTGCCCGCATAACAGTCAATACCATATATTCACGGCCGCTTATTTGATACAATGAGGAGACTTACGGAAAACAGATGTGGAGAAGGCATCTCACGATAATACGGGGAATTGCACATATGATATGCAGTGATGGACTTACCATGACGATGTACTTGTTCCCGGCATCCTCATAAAGCTCATACAGCCCGGCGATGTTGGGGTGCGCAGACAGCCGATGCAGCAGGTCCACCTGCCAACGAAATATACATGCTATCATACATCGCCCTATGGTGTTTGGTTAGTGTCCGAGCACCTCTAGAACGAATCAACTCCTGGCTTGAGCGCATGTTGAGGAGTGCATCAGATCGTTCAGTACATTACTGCAGGCTTTCTGGATCAGCCCGCATTTAAGCATGTTCCACACCTCCCGCTGCACCACTTTGTCGCTGTACTCTGGCTGCAGCTTGGAGATGGCCTTGACCGCATACTGCTGGCCGTTGCTGATGCACGTGGCCTGCAGGCGTTACAACAGACTCTCAGGCTGGTCTGGGGCCGTTGCGAAGGGTGAGAGAGCAGCACGTGGTGTGAGGACACGGTGAGCATCTCATGACCTAATGTGGTAGACGCTGCGCCCCCAGCGGGGCGCTTGCCAAAAGAGCTGTGCAGTAGCAAGTCAGCACAGCAATGGATAGCAAACTAATGCACCCTGCATGTGATGCCAAACTTGCCCCGGCCCAGCTCCTCCTCAAACTTGTAGCAGTCGTGAATCGGCTGCGGCGGACACAGAGGATTTGTGTGGTGCGCAATGTGACCAGACGACGTGGAATACGGTGCACCAGACACAATGTCCAGTACGCGCAGTGAATCACTGATAGATAATGGAGTCAGTAGTGTACAAAACCTCAAACTTGTTGCAAAATCAAAACCTTGAACTGCTGTGGCGCAACCCTGAACCCGGGTATATGCAAGAATTTCGCATGCACCAGTGGCGCCGTCTGAATGCTCTGAAAACAGAGCTACTGGCGTCAAGCAAAGGTGCTGCTGCCTGCATGAGCTGGCGATGTGCCAAATTGGCATGCGGGACTCGCCTCGTGCAGCCAAGGGGGAGTGCCGGCCGAGTCGGGCTTGGGCAGCGACACGGCCCGCTTGAACGAAGCTTTGAGCATCGTTGCTACCGCATGAGGCTGGTCTGTTCTCCACCACGCCACTGATCAGGACAATTGCGCACGTGTCTGAATGTGCTCACACGACAAGAAGTACATCAGCGCAGCGAGATGTCCACAGGCGGCGCGAGGGGTCAATCAGGAAGCAGCGCGTCTGGTGTGTGTTTCAGCAACGACAAGCACCGTTGCCTCGCTCGGCGCGATGCCGCGGAACACATGCCGGAATGATTCCCTTCCACACTCTTCCCATTGCACCAACGATCGGGAAAGGAACCCCTTTTACAGCCTGATTCAAGGTAGCCTAATTGGGTCCCTAATCTGGCAAATCTCGGCCGTGCAGGGCAGATCGACGGCCATTTGCGCACTAGGTGCAGCGCTGCCACCTCCAAACGTATGCAAAGCACCATGCAGACCCGTCCGTGCCGCACCGCGGCGTCCGGCAGCCGGCCTGCGCTGGTCTTGCCCGGACACTCGGCGCAGCCTGTGTTGCGCCCAGCTACACACCCGATCCTGCAGGCACGTACTTGGATGCGACATCAGGTTTGCATCTCAGAGCAACGGCATAGATGAGAGACTTGGCGGGTGACCTGATTCTGCTGTCTCGCAGGGGAGGCGGACGCGATGCAATACCGCTGCAGCAGCTGCGGAAGCGTCGCACAATGGCAGCTCCAACCCGCTGGACTTTGAGGAGCTGACGGAGATCATCAGGCAAGGGGTCTCGCGGTCGTCTGTGTGTTCCGCAGTGTACTAGACTTTGTGCATGCAACCCTGAGTAAGATCGGGTCTTCGTCACGTCGACTGAGGACAGCGAGGCAGCCGAGCGACTCCATGGCGGTCTTCATGCTTTTCTTACCGTGCTTGGCAGGCTTGTAAACTGTTGCGATGGCGTGAAGCTGCTGTGTCCAGGGTTTTGGTTTCAGATCACACAAGCGGCTCACGCCTGTCCAGCCTCCACAGCTGCCAGGCTGGCCTGATGACACAACGGTACCGCTGCAGGATGGTCAACAGCACGGATGTGGTGGAGCTGGAGCTAAAGAGCAAGCGCTTCAGCCTGTCGATGCGGAAGAAGGAGGCGATCGCCGTGGCGGAGCCCCCGCAGGTGCTGCTGGGGGCAATAGCTGTTGCTTGCACCTCAAGTTGCTTGTCACTCTGGTACAATCGTCAACCATGGTCAACAATCAAGTGTAACGTCTACCAGATTCACGGGGGAGACTGACATGCAGACTTGTTGAAACAGATGCAGTATGTGAGCGCACCGCAGCAGGCGCCGCAGCAGTTTGTGTCGCAGTTCGACTTCCAGCAGCCGCAGCAGCAGCCGCAGCAGCAGCAGCAGCAGCAGGCGCCGCCGCAGCAGCAGCAGCCGGCGACCGCCGAATCAGCACCCTCCGCCGATGGCACCGAGGTACGGCCTGTGGGCCCATTGGCCCGGGCCCTTCATTGGCCTTGGCACTGCTGTGATGCCCTGCTGTGGTCACTCGTCTTGGAGCATGCAGATGGCATCCAGTGGCAGGCAGGAGTCGCACAGAGCTCTGCTGAGCCAACAGGGAAGTGAAAGGCACTGCAATGCAAATGATGCAGCAGTCAGGAACGTCTGAGCCGTACATGTCGACTTCCCAGTGATCAAACAGGCCCTTGTCATGCACAGCTGCTGTCCCACTGTGTGGTGCTCTGTCAAACTTGCCCAGTGCTCAACACACCCTTGTCACGCGCAGCTGCTGTCGCCGATGGGCGGCACCTACTACCGGGCGGCGGCGCCGGGGGAGCCGCCGTTCTGCAAGGAGGGCGACAAGGTGACCAAGGGCCAGACCGTGGGCATCATCGAGGCCATGAAGCTCATGAACGAGATCGAGGTGCGCACACATTCCTAGATATGGCCAGCAGGGTGCGGGATATCAGCAGCGCTTGCACCTTGACCAGCGTGACGACAAGCTCTCAAGCAGCACCCGCTGCCACAGTGAAGACATGTTGACTGAAGCTTTCAGGCATGCCACGTGGTGCGTTTTGACGATGTGCCCATTGACGCCACGCGGCTGCCTCCTTCGACCAGCATCATCATGTATGCTGAGAGTGCTGACAGTGCTGTTGCCACGTGCAGGCGGAGGTCTCCGGCACCGTCGTCAAGCTCTGCGTGGACAACGCCACGCCGGTCACGCCCGGCACACCGCTGCTGATTATCAAACCCGAGTGAAATGGCAAGGATCGCAACGAGAACGCAGCAGATGCTGATCAGCGGGAGGTTTGTACTACGTAGAAGGTTTTACAGGAGGGGATTTGGTGCAGCAAAGGACCGATGCCGAAATGAAATCCCTGCAGTCCACGGCGCCATTTCATGCTGCGATTCCATAAGCACTGCTGTGTCTCTGGAGCGTTTGGCATTTTGTTGCGGCGCTCGATTCTGGGAGTGTGTTGGTGAAGGAACTGCACCGTTTGTGCAAGTCGCGTGTAATACACCGTTTGTGGAACTTTCCCACCGTCGACTACGAGTACCCTAGGGAGGGGTTTTGGGTAGGTGGGGGAGGGGGCCCTGACCACCCTCACCCACCATGGCGGTAGGTGGTGGGGGGCAGGGGTGCCAGACCACCCCCTAGAGTGGTCGACGCTGGGAAAGTTTCACAAACGGTCTGGTAAGGTGGAAGAGAATAGCCACCGACCAGACACCCGTCTATCGTTTTGACCATTCCGCACACACCAGCTCCTTCCCTTCCTCGAGCACAGGATGAACAACTCGAACTGAACTGCCGGGACCTCCGCGCCTCGTGTCTCAACAATCATTCTCTAAGTTATGTGATGTCTGACCGTGTGATGGCTGCGCTGCCGGCCGATTAATATACTGACCCAAGCTGCAGACTTGTAGGTCCAGCACATGCAGGACGATTGGCGCAGGCGAGGCACCGCCCCGCACAATTTCCGGTGGACCCCGGCCTAAAAGAAGCATCCTCTCGCTGACACTTCAGGCCGCCAATGCGGTGAGGTGCTTCAGGCCGCCGATGTGGCGAGGTGGTTCAGGCTGCCAATGCGGTGAGGCCCTCGGCCGCCAGGAAGTCCGCCACAGAGGGCAGGTCCGACGGGTCCAGCTCCGGGTCGGCTTCGAGGAAGTCGCCGCCCTTCAGCCCCGCCACGAGCTCCTTCAGCTTGTCCTCGCCACCCTTCTCCTGCGCAATTGCAACGGGTCCAAGCAGGTGAGGGAAAGTGTGAATTTGATACTAATTATGAGAGTTTCAGCGCCAGCCTCTACCCCACCACCAGCTGTTTCGGCTTGTCCTGGCCGCCTCTCTCCTGTGATTGAGGTTGTGCACCAGACGAGTGAGCATGTAACGAGACCACTGATCTCTTGAGGTGCTGCGAGTACCACAGCAATGGAGGCATGGCTTGCCAGACACTCGTGGCAGCCTTTTGTGAAGACCTCGACTAGGTGGCCATGCGGCAGGAGGGAAACCGAAACATCGGGAGGTAATTAACAGATCTTTACAGGCTGCTTACCTTGACGTATTGCAGGGCGGGGGCGATGAGCGCCCGTCGCACCTCGCCGCCCTCGATGGGCTTGCACAAGTCGGGCACACTGTCCGCCGGCAGCACGCCCTCCAGCAGTGCCCGCCCCAGCACGCCGCCGCACAGCTTCGGCGCCAGCGGTGCGTCCATCCTGCGTGGTGGACAGCGTTTGTGATGTGTGTGTAATGAATGGCGGTGCGGGCAGACGAGCTGACATGCAATCAATGAAAAGTTGCAAGCACAGGGAGGTGATGGAATCGCTGTATGCCCACCACATTCGTGTGGCGCACTTGCGAGTGCAGACATGTGCGAGTGTCAATCGCTGCCGCTGGCACACCCAATTGCAAGTGGCAGCCATCAGGCAGGGTCCTGCGGATCTCTGGCTAGACAACCTTGCCACCATGGCAGTGGAAGACGACCCAAGCCGAAAACGAGCCGAGTTGAAATCCTCTACTCACATGAGGTCGTCCATCAGCTCGGTGACCTTGCCGAGGCCATCGCGCAGGTCATCGGCGGAGTAGGCGCCCGTGGCAGGCATCCGCACCAGCAGGTCCGCAATGGTGTCCTGGTCCCGCGGCTTCATGGTGTCCAGCAGCTTCAGCACGCCCCGCTGCACCAGCGTCGGCAGGAAGCCCGGCGCCTGCGCGATAGGTGAAGATGTGTCACAGCACACTCATGCAGGATAAGAGAAGCGTACGCTGCCAGAGAGGCAGACAGGCAGAAACAGGTGTGGTCACATCAGGAGGTTCGTGGGGTGGCGGAAGCAGACCCCTCTGCCTGAGCAGGGAGGCGGCCGAAGGTGTACATGGTCCGCAATTGGACAAGGCGCAGGTGGAGGGAGTTCCAAGCTCACCGCAAGCTCGTGGGCGCACAGGATGGCCTCCTTCTCGTCCGCCGACGACAGGAATTCTGTGAACATGCCGTCTGCCCGCCGCTCCCGCTCCTCGTCTGTGAGGTCCTTAATGTACCTGCGGAATGCACAAGGAGGCGGCTCTGGCCCCGGAACATGTGCGTGACGCATGAAGCGCCTCCTGGGGTTTCCCTGGAATGCGGGCATGCGCAGAGGCATCAGGCATGAGCAACGCGGAGATGCAGGGACTTGGCATACTCGTAGCCAGGGGGTTGACGAGGAGGAGCTGGTCTGCTGGACCAGACAATAATGTGTTCGTTGGGTTAAAACAGAGGCAGGGCCGTGGGACGCACTGGGGGGCTGCGCTGGTCTGGGGCGGGGTGGCGTTGGACGCGGCGGCGTCCGAGCCCGCTGGCTCCGCTGCTGCGGCGGCTGCCGGCTGCGCGAGGGGCGTGTAGTCGCCCAGGAGCGCCGACTTGGACTCCTTGGCTCCCGCGCCGCCCAGGAACTTCTGTTGGGAGAGAAAATCGAGGCTGTCAACGGCCTGAAACGGGTCAGGAGGGCGATCAAAGTCGATCGCATGGCGCTACGGTGGAGCATGCTAGCCAGATGGCGCCGGAGGTGGATGGTCGTGCTTGCCGGCCATGTCCGGCGTCGCCAGGCGAGAGCACACTCCATGCTGTTCCCAGTTCGAAACGCAGCAAGCTGGCTTTGCAGCAGGGGAACTCCTTGCAGGGTACAAGCTTCTGGCCCTGAAGACACATGTTTGCCCGACAATATGTGCACCTGCCAATTGCCGTCCGTATTTGCAGAAGTCTCTGACCTGTTTTGCGCTTATGTACGAACTGACGTGCCAGTCGCCGTCCGCGGCGCCCTTTTGAAGGCGCGCAAAGCGCACCACCTCCTCCTGAACTCTGCAACCTGGGTTGTGTTTCGTTTACGGTGCAATGGTGGAGCACACCTGCCATTTGCTATCCTTGGCGCCCTCGATGGCGGGGAACTACTCCACCTCCATCCGAATCTTAAATCTAAAAGTCAGGTCTTTCCAGTCGAGGAAACGGAAGCGCAAAGGAAGCGCGACCATGCCAACTTGCCAGTCCCCGTCCTCGACGCACTTGAAAAGGCGGGGAAGAGCTCCTCCTCCTTTGAAGCCCTGGCACCCTGATGTCTTTGGACCCTGATTCCAAGAGAACTTGTAGTTGCACCTGCCAGTCGCCGTCCTCGGCGCCCTTGAAGGCCGGGAAGAGCTCCACCTCCGCGGCAGCGGGGCGGGAGGGTCCCAGCTGCGCCAGGCCCGGCAGCGGCGGCAGGCTCGCCATCGCCAGCGCCGGCATCATGCCCAGCTCCGCATGCGCCTCCGCGTGGATCTCGTCCAGCTTCTTCGCCTGTGGGTATAAGGCGTGGCAGTGAGTGCCAGAGAAGCTATAGAATGACCCAGACCTCAGAAGGGATCATGCCCAGCTCCGCGTGTGCCTCCGCATGGATCTCGTCCAGCTTTTTCGCCTGTGGGTACATGACATGACACTAGTCTCAGGTATGCCACAACCTAAGACTTTTTGCTTTCTGACAGCTTCTTTGCCTGTAGTTGCGTAGCATGACGTCGAGTGCCAGAGATTGCCAGGCTCCTTCGCCTGTGTGATTGCACACGGCAGGACATTGCATTGGGAGGGGGAACCCAGAACCTCAGGCTGAAGCAAGTGCTTTGACATGTTCTCTAATAACTTCATGTAGTGACACGAATGCTGTCCAACCTCATATGTGAGCAGGACAAGATTCGTGTGCATGGTCAGACTTTCATGCAGAACGAGGCCGCACCTTCAGGGTCTCGCGGCGCGGCACCCACTTCATGCGTCGCAGGTCCATCACATCGCGGATGAGGAAGCGGATGCGCGGCGCGATGGTGTCCGACCTGAAACACATGCAAAGTTTTCAATACACACAGGAGACAGTGCACCAGCTTGGGTGGGGCAAACAAATGGACAGACATTGACAAAACATGTGAGCAAGTAGATGTGAAAGCACATACTTGGCCAGCTTCTCCAGGGACTTGAAGTAGCCCTCCACCCGCGCCGACTTTGACGACTCGTCCAGCTTCTTGCCCGCAATTGTGATCATCTCGCACAGCGACTGCAGCGCGGAACGGCGACATGTTAGGGATTCAAGCAGTTTCAGGGACTAAGGGGCATGGCACGATCGGGAGGCTCGTCCGTCATCGCGTGGCGCTGTGGCTCCGTAACAACCGACCACAAAATTGGTGGGCGAGAACGCCCTGCAGCGGCGTCGGCCATGCAGACCTCCTTGTGAGCGACTGGCCCTGAGATCAGCTTCCTTGTACAGGGTCTGAGAGTCTGCGAGGGTGTGAAAGCCTCTGTGTACACAGGGTGTGCTAAGTTGCAAGTGCACCATGCGCTAAACGGACGCCCGCACCTCGATGTTGTCATCGATGGGCTTCTCTGAGGCCGAGCCCAGCAGCTCGCCGATGCAGACGTGCACGACAGGCTCGCGCACGACGCCGCCCTTGTACAGCTCGCCGATGAGGCGGATATTGCCCAGCGTCAGCCGCTTCACGCGCCGCTCCTCCGCCTCCTTCTCCTCGTTGCTCACCTTGGCCAGGCTCTGCGCCAGGACAAGGTATTGTGATTTGAGGGTGCATCATCAAAATCATCAAAAAAAGGGTGTGTATCTGCCTCCCGCGCCTCGCAGCTGACTTCGGCGAGGCTCTGCACCAGGACAAGAGTCTAGAAAATCAACTTGGGGGTTCAAATTGCAATGTAGGGCTTGGACTTCGGGCTCCTCGCCGTTCAGCTTGGCAAGACTCTGAGCCAAAGAGGCTGTGGAAAAATCGTCAGCCCTGTTGTGCCGCGCAGTGCTTGCTGCTGCCCCGCCTGCTGCAATGCTGACGTGCCTCTGCCGAAAAGCAGCCGCTAGGCAGCAACAAACTTGTGATACACACCCGCAACAGTGATCGACCACCCCTCTGTTAGCCGCCTGCCCTTTGGCTGCCTGCCTTGAGGTCTCTGTACAGGTGTAGGGACAGTAATCGCCGGCGCCCACCTGGCGCGCCTCGAGGGTGCCCTCGAATTGGTCCTGGCAGTGGTTGAGCAGCAGGCGCTGGAAGGACATGGGCTTGCTCTCGCCCTTGGGCGGCGCCAGCTCCGGCAGCTGTGCCGCCAGCGCCTCGCACAGCTGCGCATACATCGCCACGAACGTCGGCTGCTCCACCTGCGCCGCGCCGCATGCACCCAGGCGTCAGAAGCGGCAATGTTTCCCAACATTTGCTGTGAGAAGACCTCTTGTGTGCAATCACTGCAGATACATGCATAGAGCAAGCAGATCTTCTGTGGGGACAGTGTGCCCTGCAACGCCAGCACCACCTTCCAACATCACAACACCAGCGGGACCAGGCTTCAGGCGCGAGCGTGCCAGAGCACAGACCAGGTCATGTTGTCAACGCACCGCATTCTCGAAGACGAGCTTGATGAGGCCGTTGAGCACATCGACCGACTTGACATTCTCGATGATCTGGGCCAGCAGCCGGTCGAACTTCTCCGGCGTCAGCTTGTTGAGAATGCCCTTGACCGCCCTCAGCGCCTGTTGCACCGCAGCTTGCCTTCCGTCAGACTCGGGTTCGTCACAGCCAGCGGGCATCGTCTTGCAATGAGGCATGAATATCAGAGTGACAATGTCACAGTGACCTGACTCGTGCTGGCAGGCGATCCATACGACGCTGCCGCAGCAATGTGCCGCAGCAGTGATGCGGCCGTGCCCAACAGAACGATCAGGCGTCAAACGCTGGCTCACCGCGGCATCGCCCGCCTCCGAGGTGGTGCCAGGCATCCACGCCTTCTTGCCGACAGCTGCGGCCGACTGCAGCTGCGATGTGGAGTCGTTCTTGGCCGTGGCGCCAGCAAACGGGCCGTTCTGCAGCAAAAGTAACAAGCCATCAGCGTCACGGCCAAGCATTCACTGCATGCCACCCTCAGTGCAATTGCAGTGCTGCCCAGAATCTCGTGTTGTCCTTGCGTACCGGGACTGGCTTGAGGCAATGCAGGATGCAAGCCCAGTTCAGACGTGCCCACGAATGACCCCTACAGGCTTGGGCGGCATGGTGCCAGCCGATCACGCAGCCTTGCCGCCACAGCAGCGCCTGAGACATTGAACAAACAGGTGCTCAGCGGCACCAACCTGCTGCTTGCCAGGAGCCGCTGATGGCGGCCGCTGCTGCTGCTGGCCCCCCGGTGCTGCCGCGCCGGCCGGCGAGCCGTTCGCGGCAGGCGCCGGGCCTCGCACCAGCTCCCGCTCCGGCGCGGCGCCGCCCTCGGCCGGCGGCAGCTGCGTGCGGGTGCGCCAGTTGCGGTCGTCCAAATCGTCTGCCACGGGCAGCGCGTCCCGCGCCGCCTCGCGCGCGCCCTCCTGGTTGGGATCGTCCTTGTTGATGATGGCCTCCGAGTGCGCCGGCTCCAGGCCCACCGGCAGGTCCGTGAACTTCTGCGGGTGGCGCGAGCACACAGCCGCTCACGCGGGGACTAGTGATGATGCGGCCAGTGGGATATGCGTCGTTGTCAAAAGCTGGTCTGCCTGCAGCAGGCTGCAGAAGCAGGTGACTGCTATGCGGTATCGCCAGAAGGTGCCAGCGGATCATACGGCGCAGAAGTGCCGCTGTCGTTGTCGCAGCGGCTGAGCGCGCAAGCTTTGCTGTGTACCTGGCTGAAGCGCAGGAGGAAGTCCCGATCGTAGCGTTTGACCTCTCCCGCAGGCTTCTTCACCAGGTCCCGCTCGTCCACGGCCGGCGCCTGCTCGTAAAGGCGATAGCAGAACAATCCTCATCGTCAGTTTCGGCTCAGGACGCGTGAGAACGATGGGCAGGCCCCGCTGGATGCGTCTCACGCACCCAGCAGGCCTCATTGCACATGTCTGTGCACCGCCACCGACCTTGGCCGCGCGCGTGGGTGCTGCGCCCTTGCCAAACTTGGCAAAAGGGTTGCTGCCCGCTCCTCCACCGGGTCGAAGAGCCATCGGGCGCAGGCTGATGTCCGCCATATTGGCTGCTGCTGCTTGGGCAGTGCAGCACGCAGGCAGGGGCGCTTTGTGTGTTTTGGAGCTGCCATTTCGCCGCCGGGATGCATCCGGGAGGTTTACGTAACCCTGTTAGCCACCCTGCAGAGAAAACGAGCAAGTATCCGAGCCTAATCGTCGGTAAATAGAAAGTGTGACACTAATCACGTTTCAGCGGTTGACGGCGGGGGTGGACGAGCCAACAGGGACTCCAGCACCTCTCTGAATTTAGCTAACCCCCGGGGCAGTTGACCGATGTTTTGGCGAATGTTGCCCGCGACGGGACTGGAGCTGTCTGACTCCTCCGAGCTGACTGACCGGTGTG